>ERZ773214.54-NODE-54-length-73630-cov-7.191193_pt1 | contig 73630 bp, 85 predicted proteins | sample MGYA00511238_ERZ773214 | MGnify/ENA primary metagenome ERZ773214 (study PRJEB29015, sample SAMEA2738157) | human oral metagenome | biome: human oral; feature: human-associated habitat; material: saliva | place: China | collected 2259 ... | reverse complement strand
GTTTATTTATGCTATAATAGGAACAATTATTTTTAGGAGGTGCAGTATGTCTTATATGTTTGAGATATTACCAAGTTTATTGAACGGTGCAAGTATGACTCTTCAAGTCTTTGCTCTGGTTTTAATTTTTTCAATTCCTTTAGGTATTGTCGTTGCCTTTGCTTTACAAGTCCGCTGGAAACCCCTCCATTATCTGATTGACCTTTATATTTGGGTGATGCGAGGAACTCCCTTGCTCTTGCAATTAATCTTTATTTACTATGTTATCCCTAGCATTGGAATACGTTTAGATCGTCTTCCTGCTGCTGTGATAGCTTTTGTATTAAACTATGCAGCCTACTTTGCTGAAATCTTTCGTGGTGGGATTGAAACCATTCCAAAAGGGCAGTATGAGGCTGCAAAAGTGTTAAAATTTAGCCCCTTTGCTACAGTTCGCTATATCATCCTTCCTCAAGTGACAAAGATTGTCTTACCGAGTGTTTTTAATGAAATTATGAGTTTGGTCAAGGATACTTCTTTGGTTTATGCCCTTGGGATCTCAGATTTGATTTTAGCTAGTCGGACAGCAGCCAATCGAGATGCCAGTCTTGTTCCTATGTTTTTAGCTGGAGCGATTTATTTGATTATGATCGGTCTTGTAACCATTGTAGCGAAAAAACTTGAGAAGAAGTACAGTTATTACAGATAGGAGGATTGCTATGTTAGAATTACGAAACATCAACAAGGCCTTTGGTGGCAAACAAATCTTAACTAATTTCAGCCTATCAATTCTTGAAAAGCAAATCCTGGCAATCGTAGGTCCATCAGGAGGCGGAAAAACAACCTTATTACGTATGTTAGCTGGACTGGAAACTATCGATTCTGGAGAAATCTACTATAACGGTGAATCTCTAGCTTTAGACGAACTAGAAAAGCGCAACCTACTAGGATTTGTCTTCCAAGATTTTCAACTTTTCCCTCATTTATCAGTTCTGGACAATTTGACCCTATCGCCTGTGAAAACTATGGGAATGAAGCAGGAAGAGGCTGAGAAGAAGGCGCGTGGACTCTTAGAACAGTTAGGACTAGCAGGGCACGCAGATGCTTATCCATTTTCATTATCAGGTGGGCAAAAGCAGCGGGTGGCCTTGGCGCGTGCCATGATGATTGACCCAGAAATCATTGGTTACGATGAACCAACTTCTGCCTTGGATCCAGAATTACGCTTGGAAGTGGAAAAACTGATTTTGCAAAATAGGGAACTTGGGATGACGCAAATTGTGGTTACCCACGATTTACAATTCGCTGAAAATATTGCAGATGTATTATTAAAAGTAGAACCTAAATAGGAGGAAAAAGTGATGAAAAAATTGATGCTTATATTAGTCAGTCTAATGACTGCTTTGTTCTTAGTAGCTTGTGGGAAAAATGCTAGTGAAACTAGTGGAGATAATTGGTCTAAGTACGAGTCTAACAAGTCTATTACTATTGGATTTGATAGTACTTTTGTTCCAATGGGATTTGCTCAGAAAGATGGTTCCTATGCAGGATTTGATATTGATTTAGCTACAGCTGTTTTTGAAAAATATGGCATTACGGTAAATTGGCAACCGATTGATTGGGATTTGAAAGAAGCTGAATTGACAAAAGGAACAATTGATTTGATTTGGAATGGTTATTCTGCTACAGATGAACGCCGTGAAAAGGTAGCATTCAGTAACTCATATATGAAGAATGAGCAGGTATTGGTGACTAAGAAATCTTCAGGTATCACGACTGCAAAGGATATGGCTGGAAAGACATTAGGAGCTCAAGCTGGTTCATCTGGTTATGAGGACTTTGAAGCAAATCCAGCGATTTTGAAGGATATTGTTGCTAATAATAAAGCGAATCAATACCAAACCTTTAATGAAGCCTTGATTGATTTGAAAAACGATCGAATTGATGGTCTATTAATTGATCGTGTCTATGCAAACTATTATTTAGAAGCAGAAGGCGTTTTAAACGATTATAATGTCTTTACAGTTGGACTAGAGACAGAAGATTTTGCGGTTGGAGCACGTAAGGAAGATACAACTCTGGTTAAAAAGATAAATGAAGGATTTTCTAATCTTTATAAGGATGGTAAGTTCCAAGAAATTAGCAAAAAATGGTTTGGTGATGATGTAGCAACCAAAGAAGTGAAGGAAGAAAAATAAAATAGATAAAAAAGTCTAGTTTTACCATTTTAAACTAGGCTTTTTTTATAAAAAACATCAACAATATAGATATTATTTATATTTTAAATATATTATATCCATTGAAATAATGATCAAATAACTCCGGCATATATTCATACATTTCAGATAATTTATTTATATCTTCAGTACTTTCATTTTTAAGTTTATATAAAACTAAAGATTGCAAATTACTAGAATCTCTAATTCTGGCCATTAATATTACACTAAATACTGTATTTAATGCAAATGGCATATCATCATTTTTATTGATATTCTTATTCAAATCTTTATAAGTTTCCCATATATACTCTATAATTTTAGCATATTTGTTATTAATCAAGTCTTGACGTAACATTACAATATGCATCAATTCATTAACTATATTATCTTTAGATTTGTCTAAGTTATCAGATAAATCTTCTATCTTATTAATTTTAAATTTATCCAATAGCTTTTTCTCAAAAATGTATAGTAAACCATTATTAACTACAATATTATCACTAAATTTAACACCTAGTGAATTTCTAGCTATTAAATCATCAGTGTAATCAAATATTTCAGAACTCACACCTGGACCACAAGTGTCGAGATCTATTCCTTTCTGTTTTGCAATAATTTTCTGCAAACATTTTAGATATTTATCATACTCATGTACCTCATTTGACAACATATCCATAGATCCAAATATTTCCATATATTTTTCATTCATAATCATACACATCTAAGTAAATCTAGCATAGCTCTATTTGTTTTGAATGGTTCTAAGCTATCTTCAGCTGCTTCAAGCACTAGGTCTATTAGAAACATTTCAAATCCTGTGACTCCACCCTTATAACGAAGTTTAAATACTTCTAAATAATCAGATCTTCTATAATTATCTACTACGAATTTTAAGAAATCTGATATGAATTTTCTAGATGATATTGACATACCATTAAAGACGCATTGTTCGCTTTCTATATAAGCAGCTATATCATCACATAAACGCTCTATTAGTTTTTTATTAATAGCTATGAGCTCTCCACATCTATCTGAAACTATATTTATATCTATAGAATCTAGATCTAGTCCTGACTTAACTAAATCTGTATCTACGCTTTTAGCTTGAGTATATACTAAATATGATAATTCTACATTATTCTTATATAACATTAGTCCACTGATTGGAACATTCTTAAGAAGTTTTTCATACCCTACACATAAAGCAGACACTTCAAATAATGTATCGGATGGAGTATCTGGTTTATTTTTATGTTCTAATAAATTATACAAATTTTCCCGAAGAGCCTTTACATCTACTGATGCTAATTTTAGCTTAGTAAACATTTCAGTTAAAATAGCTTTATTCATTTTTCCTCCCATTTATTTCATATTATTCATTGCATTACTTAATTGAGCATTTATTATCTCAATATCCTTATCATTATAAGGATATACAATATGCTCATCCTTTTTATTTTTAAATAATGTATGCAATTCATTTACAAATCTAGTACTACCAACTACTTTAAGTAACCTATTATATCCAGCCGTAGTTTCAACTAAACTTTCAACTGAATATTTACCTAGTTTAGCATTATAATTAATATTTGCTAAAGGAGTACTCATAAATATACCTTTAACATTCTCATTATATGTTACATAAAATAACTCATCACCCTTTGGTAATTTCTTCATTTTTGTATGTCTTGTTATAACTATATATTTCTTCATTATTCCACAGCTCCTTCATAAATATAACATTCATTTTTCCATTTCTTATAAGCATCCAAATAAATTTCCCCTTTAGCTGAATTGTATGTAATTTCATAATACATTCCATCTGGTACGTTTGTACTTATAAGGCATTTATGATTACCTAAAAGGCTACAATGCCAAACTACATATACATCATCCATTTTAATAGACGATTTATCGGTTTTCTCTACCTCCCTATTAAAATAATCAATAACTAGCTCTTTAGCCTTTTCTAGGAATCTTAAACTTCCTAACTTTGTCATATTAATCATCCTCCTTTATATTATATTTTAAAGTTCATGACATAACTTTACTACATTATTATATGTAATTATTTAAAAGTTAATTTTAACGGTAAATAAAAGATAAACCCCGATAGAGTTTTATCTATCGGGGTTTATTCCAAGAATATACGAAGGAATTCGTATTTAGCCTTCTAACGATTACATATACTATAATAGAATATAGAAGTGTCCTATATTCTAATTATAATCCAAATCGAGGTGATGCTTATGATATAATTACACCAATTTCATAAAGAAAGGAGGTGACATCATATGGTCGATTTAGATTTAGCTTATAAGAATTGTTATTATAATTTGCTAAAGATTAAATCTATTAATGAAAGATATATTTCTAGTCTTCCAAAAGCTGAGCAAGCTGAGGCTAGAAATAAGTTCATTAGTAATATATCTGGTAATTATAATGATATATTGAACAACGATTATAGATCTGAGTTTGATAAGTCTGTTGCTAAATACGCATTAGACCAAATCAAATATTGGAACTAATATAATCATAAATGTAGTAGGACACTTCTACTACATTTTTTTTTGTTATAAAAATAACACAACTCCTTCTTTATTGTAATAACACTTTATAAAATCCATTAATACATATACAGATTTAATTATATCTATATCTGTAAAATCTTCATTCCATACTAGTAGACGCCATTGTGTCATCTTACCATCAACTGTAAACGTTAATATAGATTCCTCAGCTAATTCCATAATTAATTGACGTTTATCTCCTAATAAAGTGAAGCTCTCATTATCATCAGCACACTTATTACATTCTTTATCTAATTCATTCAATCTATTTCTGATATACATATAGTAATATTTAGATAATTTTTTAAGCATATTATTTTTATCATCTCTATAATCATCAAATATATCACTAGTATTTATAAATTTTATTAAATTACTTAGATTTTTATATTTTCCTATCATGATTAAACCTTCTTATTGTCTATTTCATCATAAATTTTATATCCATTATAGCTATTACCTACTACAAGTTTCAAACCTTTCATATTTTTATCTTCATTTGGATTAATAAAGTTAAATGTATAATCATGGTTTTCTATATTAAATGTTACACTACCACTAAATAATGTATCATTTAGTAATGTAGCTACACTAAATCTATTACCATTTGTATCATTTAATATCATAGTAGGGTTCATAACACCAGCATCCCAATTTCTTTTGATCATTTCATTTCCATGATAATATATAATGTCATCTCCGTCTAGCCCGCTTTTGATAACATTATCATGACTAACAAAAAAAGAATACTTACCAGTTCTATAAAGACTTATTTCTTCTGGAACTGCTATACAGTATTCTTTAAATTCATCCTTAAATTTATATGGATGATAATTTTCATAATCATCAACACGTCTCCATACAAATAATGGAATATCTTCTTTATCTTGTACTTTGATATTACTATCATTAAGAATATTACCAGCAGGAATCTTTATTTTCCAATCTCTTCTCCATCCTGCTGGCAGTGTGAATCTACGTTCTACCTTTTTACCATATCCTTCTTTATATAGAGGAATTGCTATAAATGTTAAATTAGTTATACTTCTGACGTTATAAGGTAATATACATAATGCATTATCTATACTCCAAATTCCATCGGTAACAGTACAAACGTATTTTTCATAATATCTGTCATCGTCATCTTTACAATAGCAAATAACTTTCTTTGCAGTACAAGTACCACTTATCTTTCCATTAATATCAAAGCTTGTGATAACTGGTGGATTTAGTCTATCATCAGTACCTCTATTATTAGGATCATTCTTACCAAGATATTCCATATAAATATCAGTACTAATAATTTCCCACTTAGTATCTGGATAAACTTCAGCTGGATTAATTGATTCATATTCTGGAGTAGGCCATTTATATGCTTTCCAGTCATTAATTATATAGTTGTTATTTACCTTTTTGAAATTATCAGTAATTATTAACTTAGGTAATTCTATATAAGGATATTCTGGTCTTGTATTTTCTGGTTGCCATAACTCTTTAGATCCACTTACCCATCTAGGAGATGCAATATATCCTTCATATGCAGATGGATTTGAATCATCCATTGCCATTACTTTAGATTTATAATCTGGGTCTGATAGGTCTAAATCTTTATATTTACGCCAATCTAAGAATCTGTTATAGATTTGACTATTAAATGGATATTTAGTTAAGAAGTTATTACCATTTGCCACTATTATATATCTAACATTGAATTCACATTCTTTCCATTCAGTTTTATACAATCTACTACATATTCTTACAGCTAACTTATATGTATCATCTTTATTTATTTGAACTGGTAATAACCATTTTAATAGAGAATAAGAAACACCATTCATAGCAACACCATTATAATGACGCTCGTCTCGACCTTCATTATTTACTCTATATCCCCAAAAAGCTAATTTCATATCAAATGGTAACATTCTATCTTTAAACTCAGTTTTAACACCATCTTTAGATACAACTACTCCATATACTTCATACCAGTAATAATCAATGAATTTTTTACTAAATAGTTCACCTTCTGCATTTTGAACACATAAGTTAAATACGTTAACTATTTTATCATCAGCATTTGTATTACCAGTTGTATACTGGGCGTGATATGTAGCCTGTACATCATAACTTCTGTATGATTTAATAACACTAGCTGTACTCATTACAGCTGCAACGTTTACATTAGGAAAAGTTCTAAGTTTAGCAACTTCTGGGTCTACAGAAGTATTATAAACTGTAGCATTCTCTATAATGATAGGACAGCTTTTAAATGTATTTATATTATACGTATTAGTCCATCCAAACCCATCAACATTACCTAAACGTACATCTCCAAGAGTAACCCTAATATCATTAGATTTATGTCCTGGAATACTATTTTTAATAACATTTAAAATATCATCAGTATTCTGACCTATTATTAAATCGTTATTTAGTATTCTATTCTTAATATCTAAAAACGATAAGAACCTAGTATTAAATTCCTCATTAGATGCACTATTTCTCCATATATTTTCTACATCTACAAGTCTCAACCTTATACCTATAACAAATTTACCCCAATAATCAGTAGTATAATCTTCTTTAAATACTGTATCATCTCCAGATATCACAGTTTTAATCATTACAGGTAAATATAAGTCGAATGTTAAGTTTGCATTTGTAGGTTTTTGATTGGCATTAAGTGACATTAAAAAATATTCACCAATAGCTGGTAAATCTTTGTGTGTTTTCTCCATAATATCTTGATTACTTCCAAGATTGAAAGAATAATTCTTCCTACCATTTCTATAACCAATGTTAGATTTCATCTCATTATTATCGTATTCATAATTTTGATAAAAATTATCATGACCAGCAATAACAGAACCATCAAGTTTTCCATTTTCATTGTAATTTATCCTATATATTATATCTCCAGAACTATTATAAAAAAACCAAAGGCCAACCTTAACATCGTTTTCGGTGTAGCCTTCAGCCATTCTTTTATCAGTTCCAGGGAAATTAATAATTACATGTTTCATTATTATCCTCCCGTTAAATAATTGGTATTTTTTCTTTATTTAATACAAGGAGTTTGTTAATATCAAACAGGGCGACATATTTATCACACCATTCTTTATATTTATGGAATGTACCTGCTTTAATATTAAGTTTATTAACTTCTAAGTATGTTTTAGTCCTATTTGGACCCATATTATATATACCTTCAAAACCTTCCCTACTACTTCCACGTATTACCATATAATAAGGCAAGAATATTTCAGGTTCATTTATTTCTATACCATCTGGTTTACGTCTAAAATGATGCTGGTTACTATAATATATAGCACCATCAAATAAGTCTAAACGTTTATCAGTCATAGTTTTAAATACATTATCCTTACTAAGAATAAGGTATCTATTTTTACAACCTATTTCATTTTGGTGTATTACAAGTGCAGGATGCACTTTATGAATATTAACAAGTTTAACACGCTTTTCATCTTTACTAAAGAGTTGAATAGCATAGAGAATTGTATTTAAAGGTCCCCAAGTTTTAAGATCAACTCTATCATTACGAATCTTCATCCATTCTGGGAATATTTCTACATGGACTGCAGATCTTTCTACCGTATATAAGAATATAAGTTCTTTATTCTCTTGAAGACTGCTTTCTATAAAAGTTTGAAATAACTGTTTAATCGTATCTTCTATTTCTCCTGTATCTTCTTTTAATGGGAGTCTGAATAATACTGAGATACAGCTATTAACGTCAATATAAGTACGTTTAACATTACTTCCAGTATAAAGTATAGTTTTAATAAGATCTAGTGCTATTTTAATAAAAGTAGAACCAGCTTCGATTTGTTTATCAAGCTTTGGTTTATACTGTTTATCCAATGATTCCATTTGTGAAACCTTCTATTAATCGTCTCGTATCGGGATATACGACATCGATTATAGATCTTAATTTTTGTACTATTACTTTATCTTTTATATCTACTACTATCTTACCATTAGATGCTAGTAGGGATTTTGATGTAGCTTCTAATGATAATAATGCTTCTTCTCTTTGTGCTGGTGTTCCTGTTAATATTGTATTTACTGCTAATAAAATGTGTGAATAATCTTCCATAATCTACCTCCCAATAAAAAAGAGAGCTCCTATATTAGGAGCTCATCTTGTTAGATAGATATAGCAAATCCTACAGCTACATCACTAGTAGTAACTCCTACTTTAAATGTAGTTCCATTAGCTAGAGGAGACACTTGTTCTCCACCACCAAAGTATCTAAAGATTGCAACTTTTCTGAAATCTGGAAGGAAGTAAATTCTTCCGTTAGCGTTATATGTTAGAATAATATCTGTAGTTAAATATTTCCAGAATGGGTCTGTTAATAACTTAGTTTCATCATACATTTCTGATTGAGAATTACATTGTCCTAATATATCATCTCTGTCATCTTGCTTTCTTACAAATTTACCACTGTATCTGATTAAAGGAATCTTTTTGAATGTTCCTGTATCAAGTCCAGTTAAGTTTACCATTTGTTTGTAAGCAACTGATGTTTTATCTAATGATGCTACGATATCTCTAATGTCTACATATGTAACATCTAAATCAGATCCTGTACCTTCAGCTCCAGTTGTATAGAAAGAAATCTTTTCTATTAATTTTCTTTTGAATTCTTCTAAAGTAGTAGAGATATTTGCTGCTACGAAATTATCAGTTGATACTTTAACTACTAAATCAGTGTCTAATGACTTATTGAATGTGAATGCAACATATAATCTATCATCTTTTACTTTAATATCTGAAATTTCAATGTGTTTGTGAGCAGTATCTGCTATAATTTTTGGAATATCAGTAATCAATGTAGCAGGATTATCTATTGTAAGTATTTCTGGTAATAATACTTCAGACACAACCGCCTCATGTTTAAGATATACAAATAGGTCTCCATTTGTATCATAACAGATTCCTCTTTCTTTATTTATAGCTTCCTTAAGATGTTTATTAATATCTTCTTTATTGATTAGAGTTTCCATTGATACATTACATCTTCCTAATATATCATCTCTATCATCTGTTAATTTAATAACATCATCTTTATTAAGAAATGCCACCATTACTTGTGGAGAATCTTTTGCTTTTCCATCTTTAATTAATTTTACTCTATCTACCATTTTAAATTTCTTTGAAGCAGATTCACAGATTGTATCTACATCAAAGTTTAAAGATAAATAAGATAATTCTTTAACTGGAATATAACCAATAGTTATAGTTCCATTATTATTTGAAGTTAGGATATTTTTTTGATTACTTGTCGGAGTAATACTTTTATCCTTAAATCCCATAACTCTGTCTTTATTTGAATATTGTTCAAATGTAAGACTTTCTGATTTCTTTTCACCTCCCATTAGATTAGTTACAGCTGTCGCTGGTGCTGTTGTTGGTTGCAACTTTTTCATTTTGTACCTCCTACTATTTATATTATCGATAATATAAATTTATAATTAGTTGCGGTTAAAAATAATGGTACACCTATATAGACTCCGACAATTAAATCTATATAGGTGTAAGCCAAAATAAATAATGCAATCTAACTACAAATTCATCTTAGTATATGTAATTATTCACACACTAAGATTTTTATGAAGCCATACACGTTATATGACAGTCGCCTTGTTAAATAAATTACAGCAAAGCCAAAAATTCTGGTCTGTTGCTAATTGTATTATATTGACACTTTCAAACGTGTTATTCATAGTAAAATATTCATTTATATAATCAGTACATCCTCTTCTTAAGAATTGAAACCTGTTTATATTATAAATTCTTATAAGCATATCATATGGTGATAGTTCTTTACTTGTATAAAGATATTCTCCAATTAACATATCATTAGCCAGAATAAATTGTGTCATATCATCCAATTCAAGACTCATATCTTCCTGACCATATATTATCATATCTTTCATACGCTGTTTAGTATTAGCTCCTCCGAATAAGTACCTAACTATAGTATCATATATACCACCACGTAATATATCTCTACTTTCTAAATATCTAAGTCTTGAAGTTTCTAGGAAATCATATATTTCAAAGTCTGCGTCTGCTTGTACCTTACTACATACATATGAACGAAGCATTTCTATAGCTCTTTTCATCTTATTATCACTAGTTAGTGGTATACTATATGTAACCTTAGCTTTACCATTATAAACTTCCGTTTCAAATTTATATCTATGAAATATATTATCTACTAAAGGTATAGTATAATAACTGTCAACTATACAGCTATCTATGATATTCGGGATAAGGTTAATATCAGATGTTTTTCTGTATTGTAGTAATATTATCTGGATCCAGTCATTTGGGTTAAGCCATTCTGCTAATAATATTACTCTCATATGATCTTCGTTTAATAATCTCCAGTTCGCTAATAGGAACCCTTTACATAATTCTTCATCTTTACTAGCTAAGAAAGTAAATAATTCCTCGAATCTGTATGTACTATTATCTTTACATAACATTTCTATGATATTATTAAATATCTTAGTACATATATAACTGTGGTCTATATCATACTTATCTTCTATAGGACTATAAGTTTCAATTGGAAGTTTATATAGTAAGCTTATAATATTGTCAAACTTCTCTTTAGATATAAATTCGCAAATATATGCATTAATATAATTAAAAAAATCATAAAATACTTTCTTATACTTAGTATCCCAAGTATAATATTTAAAATCATCATATTCTATATCATCTTGAGTTATAAAGAACATGGCTAAATCTGATGCCATGCCCTTAGTTATAAACTCTCGAATGATGTGTTCTATCTCTTCTGCTGTTATTTTATTTTTTATTGTAGGCATCTTCCTTCTATTCTCCTTATAAAAATACGTACATCAAAAATAATACTAATATTACTTTAGACATTCCATATTGAAGTATTCTTGCAATAAACATGACCATATCCGCAAGAAAAAAGCATATTACAATTGTAAATATAAATACCCATAAAAACATATCTAAGTCCCACTTTAATATGATAAATGAGTATGAAGCACTAGTTAATAATATTTTATAACTAAACTTACTTTTAGCTTCTAAGTCTATTTTACCTTTCCATAAATAATAAAATAGACATGTTAATATCCCTATATCCAAATAGAATCTATTAGTATCACTAGATAAAAATTTAGTGATATCATATAAAAGTACGTTTGTTAAATATCCGTATTCCATATTAAGTTTTAAACACAATTGGTATAATAACCAAGTGAGAGTATGATCTTGGTCGCTATTAAGGACCATTACTACCGTTGGTTCCATTTTAAAACTCCCATTCCTTAAATGACTCGTCGTCATTTGCTTCCATAAATTCTTTGAAACTTAATATTTTTTCTAGTGCATGTAATCCTTCTTGATTTAAGTATACTATACCTTTAGTCATAAGCATATCTCTAGTTATCTCTGCGTCATGTTGAATATCATTGAAATATGTTATTATGTATGATAATTCTGTAGTTCCGTAAAGGTGTTTACTTATAAGTTTAGGTTTATATTCAAAATATGAGGCTTTATAAATGTCACACTCCAACTTATTAAAAAATTGTGGATTTGCGACAAGCCAACTAAAGAAATCATTTAATATATTTACGACACTTCCGTCATATAAAAATGAATCAAATTTAAATAAACTTAGATCTACGACTTTATGCATATCAAATACAAGATCTATAAATCTAGTCGGGTCTTCTCTTTCTATACTACTTTCTGTAGCATGTATTATTGGTTGTTCTAATAATGAACGAAGACCTCTTTGCAAATTAACATTAACTCCCATATTTTCACCACCTTATAATTATGTCATTTCTGTATTAGTAGGATTCTTTTCTCCATCTAACTGTTCGTCCGCTCTATCTGCATTCTCTCTTGTGTCTGCACTTTTGAATCTAGGTGTAACATCATCTATACCTAGTATTATAAATTCAGATTGTTCCCCTAATGGAAAGCAACCTATCATTTTATGACCATATTTGATAACTTTATTATTTATATTTTGAAAATCTACTTCTGTACTACTCCATATATCAATAGTATCAAACGTTATGTCCTCACATGTTAGGCTATTTATAGTATGCACACCAGTAGTTTGGTGTGAGTGCATCTTAGGTCCAGCATTTTCAGTAGTAGGACCACTTAATGTAGCTTTACCAGTACTCCACTTACCATTAGCCATATGAGCTCTAGCAGCTTTAAAATGAGGTATCCATCCATCTAATCTATGCCCGTAAGTAGTCCAGTTTTTAGCAATTATACAACTTTCTAGATTTAATTTACTAGGAAGACCACTGTTATTAAGATTACGTTTACCAAGATCTGTATCTTCTTCTTGTCCTTCTTCAGATGCTTCAATACCACCCATAATAGACGGAATATATACTACAAATGTCGGATTACAAACGTTAGCTGATGCTTCAACTAAATAACATATTTCGACCACTCCAGTTGATCCAAAAGTACTACGTAGGTTCACATTACCAGACATTAAATTTACCTCCTTATTATTTATACAGTGCATTGTTAAAATCAGACTTTTGACTTAAACAATATATATTTTGGTAAAAAAATAGATACCCGACCATACAACATAGTCATATGGCCGGGAATATTTTATTCTCTAAAATCTACTACAACTTTCCTACATACATGTTCACCTTGACAATCTGTTAATTTTAGTCTAGGATTATTTTCTGGTCTAATTACACCAGTAATACTATCTTCTATTTTTTGCATAGCTCTTTCAAATGTCTCAGTTATAGCAATTTCATTTTCTAACTCGTCTGGTATCCAGAATTTAAGATGTTTTCTTATTTCTTTATTTAATGGTGCCATATTACGTTTAACAATCATATCATCACCAAATAAATCAACGTATTTATCTTTAATTTTAAATAACATATTAATTCTAAATGTCTTTAATTGAGCTATAGTAACATTAAGATCACCTTTAACTGTTACCAGATTAAGTAATTCTAATACTCTAGCAGTTACCATATCTTTAGTAGATATTAGGTAATCTACAATACTTTTTCTTTCTTCGGTAGTTATTGCCTCATTATTTATTCTACCTAGCAATAATATCCCTACCCATTCTTCATTTGTTTGTATGTGTGAATATTTTGAAAATCTTGACATATTAACTCCTCCGATTAGTATTTATTATTTTGTCTTTCGATGTTAATTGCATTTTTCTTTAAATAATGTTCATACATTTCATTAACACCACCATCATAAATATCAATACCAATACTCATTACAAAATGTAATAAATCTGCAAATTCTTCCTTCGCTTTTTCTCTATATTCTTTATTATCTAATGTATGTTTAGAAGATTTCCAATATTTATAACATTCATCTTCTTTAAGAATTTCACCAAGTTCCACCATAAGTGCTAAATATCTGTCTCTTCTAGTACTTTTTCTATCTGTATTATTTCTAGAGAAAGTCATTTCATCAAAACATACTTGTTTATTCCATAATTCTTCAAGTTTATCTAATGAATTAGAAGTAACGTTCTTTCTATCTGTATAATGAACATCTTTAGCAAAGTCTTTTAAATGCTCAGATGTTAATGTTTTACGATATCTAAGTAAAAATGGTATATTTTCAGGATTATAACCATAATTAACAAGTTCTCTATCTCTACCTTCTATACCTACATCATCTAACGAAGAAAATTTTACAAAATTATCATTTGAATGATTTACAAACTTAGCATCAAGTCCTCCAATAGTTAATCCATCTAGTAATATATTCTTATCATATCCAACTCTATCTGAGAATAGTAAGCAGAAATATATAAATAATATATCTTTAATTATATAGTATGTTTCACCCATATCAACATATCTACCCATGAAATTCTTAATTTCTATGTAATCAGGATTATTGCATTTACGTTCATTTATTCTGAATACATCAACTAAACTATTTATAGCAGTAAATGATTGAGGTGATTTATTATTTTTATTAGCAAGTTGTAATCTTCCAGCTTCAGATATTACTTTATTTACATCTACAAATACATTTATAAAATCTGAATACATTAGAGCATTCAAATGTATATTACCAGTATATTTATGTATATATTTTATAGCATTTAATAAAACTCTATAAAGCATCTTTCTACTTTGATATTCTAATAGATTCTTTACTGCATTTACTATATTTGGACGTATTTTATCTGGATCAGTAGTATCAAATTTAGCATTATACTTATTTATACTTACTAACATAAGATCTTCATCGTCTTCAGCGATAGGTAATTCCCATATACCATTTCTAAGTATAACATTAAATACATATGCGTCAGCTACTTCATAATTTCTAAGTACTAAATCTTTTATTTTATAGTTAACAGGTGTTTTAGCTTTAGAATCTTCCGATTCACTATTAAATTCTAATGCTTTATTAAGTCCTACTAAGTCTTTCCAAACTTGAAGATGGTCCGTACTATTGCTTAATTTTAAATCTAATACATATTCAACTAGATCCATCATAAATAATTCTAGATATTTATCTTCATCATCTGTATTATTTGATATTACAGATGCATTTAACTTTTCTATTATATTATACACTATATCTATTTCATCTGAATGTATTGCATTACTAATGTTCTTTATAAATATTCTATCTTTTAAATTATGGTAATAAACGAAGTCATTATTAGATAGTAGTGCTGTCCATGTACTTGGTTTATATAAATTTTTTAGTGCTAGTGATAATAAACTCCATATAAATTCATTTCTAATTTTTGTGTCACCAAATTCACCTATTGATATAGAATTCTTTAATGATTCTTTTAATCTCATACTAGATACAGGTTTACTTATAACACTCTTATCAATCTTATTATATTTTTCAAGTTCTATATTATAAGCTTTTTCCATTTCATTAGCTATATATTCCATATCAATATATACAGGGTTAATTATATTATAGTTAGGATTAGTTCCCAATTGTAAACAGAAGCATTTATCTGTAGAGAAGCTTGAATCCATATTAGTACTCATTCTATAATTTGTTATATTATCAGTAATAGTTATAGTTTGATTTGCAATTTTCATACTATATAATATACTAGGAACTTTTCTAACTGCACTAAATGGGTAAAGTTTTCCTCTTAATAAACCTATTTTAAAGTTATGTATAGCAGTCATAGCACAATAAGGTTTATCATAAGCATAAATCATATCTTCATTTATATCTATCGATGTTATTAAAGATTTACCAAGACCTCTTATATCTTTAACATATTTAGATTTAACGAATATCATAATAGCTGTATATATAAATTTAATTGATCTAACTCTTAAACTGTTTAAATTAATACTATCAATACCTAAACGACTCAGTATTCTTTTATCTATATCAAATACTCTATATGGATCAAACTTATATTTTTCTTTAATATACCCATCAAATGCATAATCATCAAACATTACAACAGACTCTTTAACGTTTGCTATATATCTAGACTCAATTAAATCAAATTTATAACTTTCAGTTTTAAGTAATGACTGGAAACTCATCATTGGTATTAGGCTGTCTTTAGAAATACCAGTGACAATAAACTTAACTTTATCTCTTTCTAATTTTGGATCTTCTTCATACATTGCTCTAGTTATTATTGCACTTAGTAGATTTATATATTTGCTACCTTTATTTTCTAACATATCAACTATAATTTTCTCTGTTAAATCTAGTGGATTTTCTATTATATCTATTAATTTAATTTTATTTTCCATATTCTATCTCCTTCTTTATTTAAATAACATCATCAAACACATATGCTTTATAAATAACAGCTTCATTTACACAACTTGCCATATATCCATACAGGTCTGTAGGATGTCTTTCTAACATCCAACTATCAATAGTTTCCATAAAAGCTACTATTCTATTAAAATATCTATATTTTACATAGTTTACAGTAGTAACTCTAAATGGAATACATTTAAGTATTTCTGGTTTCCATATATTATTATTACTATTTAAATATTTGTAGTCTATAGTATTATAGTCAGCTTGATTATCTAAATGATAGCTTTTATTAAACTGCATCAAATAATAACACCAGTCGAACTGAACACCATGAATTACAATCAGTTTATCATTATATTTTACTTGTATATCGCATTCAACGATATAATTCCCTCTATTTACATATTTTCTTACTATTCTGGCTATCCATATTTTAGTAAGAGGTTCAATTACAAATTCTACACCATCAAGATTACTACTTTTATCCACTTTAAAAGCGTATGTATTGTATACATATTGACCTACTTTAAGGTTTAGATCATCGCTTCCATTTGCTAACTCTATAAGTCTACTATTTACATCATCTTTTAATCTATGAGGAACTACAACTAATGTATTTTCATCTTCAAGACAATCCATAATTATACTTGTATCTATAGCTTCAGTCTCTATAAACTTTATAACAGCATTACTAAGATCCGCTAGTTTACAACTAGGTTTTCTAAGTTTATCAATAACGCTATTAACTTTCTTTTCCTTTATATCACGTCCACTATAATAAGGAATAGTCATTATAGCATTACTATTAGATAAATAAACGTTATGATAGTTATTATTTTCTGGACTATCAAGTTTATCATCTCCATATAGAATTCTAAGATTTAAAGGAAATGCATTCATTATAGAGTTAAACGTTATAGGATTTATCTTATTTAATGGACCTATTACAACATATGGATGATTCATAATATCATTATATGCATCTAAGTCTCTATTTTGTAATCCCTGGAAGTCATATGCACTCCATAATTTAATACTAGGCAAAGGATCATTATTAGATTTCTTGAATTTAAACATTAAATCAAAATCCTCTACGAATTCAAAATGGTTTATAGTTAATGTATCTAAAACTTTAGTATCCTTATCCCAAAATATAATTAATTTATTCATAGATTCAAGAATATCTTTCATAGACTCAGCATTTGTTAGCTCAACCTTAAAAATATTTCCGATCAATTCTGCTACGATATATTCAATACTAATATTATTATCTACCAATACTGGTAATGTATTTCCATTTATTAGTATTCTGAAATCATCTTTAATTGCTTTAATCATGTTAATCCTCCGTATTTGTTTAATTTACATTGGATTTTGTTAGAAAACTGATGGTGTAGTATATGTAATTATTGAATTATTGACTTACATGATATAATACAACGTCTTCTAATGGAGTAGGATCTCCTTCTAGTATATCAAATGGTACACTGAATGGAATAACCTTTTTAACACTATTCTTACTAGCTCCTCCACCAGGAATTAGCTCATTATATGCAATAACGAAGCTAAAGTTTATAGATATTCTATAGTCTACATTGTCTAAATTAGATGGAGTTTTAGTAGGTTCATTAAAACCAGTCTCAAAATAACAACCAGTGATAATTATTCTACCTCTAGTTCTTTCTGCTAATTGTCTAAAAACATCAATTTGAATACCATTTAATAAAGCAGTATTATTAAGTACATTTGCTGAGTAAATCTTACCCAACATTCCTTTCGATGTACCTTTTCCAACCAATGGTGCAAAATATCCTTGCACTAATCCCATAATTTCATTTTCTAATGCTACATTCATCTATGTAACCTCCTTATATTATATTAAATATACATTTGTATATTCACTTTATTATATGTAATTGTCGATAAAATAATTCCTTCGTAAATTTTATAACAAAAAATTCGTATACGAAGGAATAAAAAATCTGAATTGTACAAATCTTTTAGATAACAGTACATGTTGATACTATGCTGTTTATGAAAAGAAAAATGAGTGGGAGAAGACACTCATTAAAAGAATTAATCTTTTAGCATTAAGCTACCTTAACATTAGAATTATAGTCATCTAATTCATAAAGAGCTTCAAAAAGTTTAGATTCTAAAAATCTTTTAATTTCAAAATTATTAGAATTCCATTCTAATCTACATTCTTTACTGATATCAGACAGCTTATTTCTAATATAAGCAACTTTATTAAGATTATGTTGATAGAAATCAAAACCGCAATCGTGTAAATCTTGGTCTATGAAATTTCTGTATTCATAATCATATGTATCTAGTGACTGCAACATTACATATCACCTCACTTAGTAATATAATATAGTAAATAAATGCTCGGGAGCACACATTTACTTACTTATATTACTACTATAGTATATGTAATCGTTAAAGTGATAAGTCTTCATTCCTTCGTATATTCTGAATTTTATAACGGTAAATAAAAATAATACCCCAAATATAGACTTTATATCTATATTTGGGGTAAATTTATTTATTACCTACGCAGTTGGCATCATGTTATTGAATATTTCTCTCTTAATCAATTCGTCAACAGTATCCAATGCTGTATTTTTAGTTAATCCATATAATGTACTATCAAGTACTACATATGTTCTATAACTAATTAATAAGCTTTGAAGTAATTCTCTTACTCTGATATTTCTATCGTCTACCATTGCAACGTTAAATGGAATACTCATTTCTATAACACCGGCTGCAGTTGCATCCGCGTTAAAGTTACTTGTTGGAGCTTGTTTAGGTATCATTAAGAAGAATAATGCACCATATTCAACTCTGTCGAATGTCTTATTAGGTTTTATATAAGCCATTCCAGCACTGTGTGAGAAGTTGTTAAACTCAGTTTCAAGTCCATTATAAGTAGCAGCTTTAGAATATTCATCACTGATTGCGTTCATCCAGTGTCTAGTTTGTTTTATTATAAAGTAGTTACTTAATTCTGCAGGAATTGTTAAAGTTATTTCTTCCACAGGGTTTTGTAAAGTAGTACATAATGGAAGACTGAAGAACGCAGACTTGAACACTGGTCTTTGAATATCCAATGCTAAGTCAGGAATTCCATCAACTGCTCTACAAGTTTGACAGATATAGTTCCAATAAGCTTTAAAGCTTTTCTTTAAAATATCTCCAGATGGAACATCTGTATATATTTCTGGATAGTAAGTAGGAATCAAGATAAATAAGCTCTTATCTACCAATGTAAGTCCTATTAAACTATCCTTGCTAGGATCAAGATATTCGCATGATACTAATGATTTTCTTCCAGTTTTACCTTTAGTCCAGTAGTTATTTACGAACCAGCTACCATTAGTAATACTTTCTTGACTTAGGTGCCCAGCTAAATACATTGAATTATTTGTAGCCATTTGTCATCTCCTCCTAAGCCGCATTAGTTTTATCACTAGTCATAATCATAGCAAGTCTGTTATTTCTGCTATATTCGTGTCCAGTAACACTAATTTCTACTAAAATTACTGAGTTTTCTTGCTCATTTTCTTCATCTGATACTTTAACTTCTACTACTACTCTATTATTAAAGTGTTTAGTATAAGGAGCGATTCTCTTTTCTATACCTTTTTGAAGTAAGTCTAGAGAGTCTCTGTCTGTATTAGATATAACATTATCTATCATGAAACATTGAGCTTCATTTAAGATTCTGTTGAAATGTATACAAGAACCTATATTCTTTAAGCTTGACATCATACCAGGGTTATATCCAAGGTCTTCACCAAGTGCATATCTACCGTCAGATCTTCTTCTGTAGTACATAACGTCAGCTTTTACTAAGTCTGTCTTTTGTTCACTTGTTCTAGGGATTAATTCTTGTGAATCATCAGCTCCACCGAATATCTTAGAATAATCTCCAGATGCAAATGAATTGCTAGTTCCGCTTAATAAGTATGAAGCTAAGCTACTAGATTCTCCAAGATATTCAAAGAATCCACTATATCTATAGCTTCCACCAGTTGTAGGATCAGTAAACATCCAGCTTCCTATAACAGGGTGCATTCCTATATTCTTTTCTTTGAAATCTCCAAGGATATCATGAGCCCATGCTATAGCATCATTCATGTTTCTTACAACTGTTTCATCAGGTGTTCTAATGTATGTCCAGTCAGGTCTAACTCTTTCTTTATGAACAAAGTCTTCTTTGTATTGAACAAGTCTAGATACAACCCTTTGAAGTTCTTCTGGATATCCTTCACCGAATACTATACAATCTTTTACTATTGTAGGGTCAAATATAGCATCGTCAATGTTTCCTAAGAATACATCTTTATAAAGTTCTAACCAGATTTTATAAGTTCCACGTTGTCCGTGTCTTATTGCATCTTCTTCTGCTTTCTTTTCTTCTGCAGTAACTGCATAAGGATTATAAACAGTAGTATAGAAGTCGAATTCTTCTTCTCCAACTATCGGAGTAAGACTTCCATATGTTCCTCCTGCAAAGTATAATCTAGTAGGAAGATTTAATAGGTTGATTCCAGGTACAGTTTTTCTTCTGTAAGTATGTTTTAAATCATCAATTGGATTTAATTCCCATGGAGCAATTCTACTAAATGGAGTTTCGATAGTTTTCTTTTTGATAACATCTTTATTTCTCTTGAAATCTTCTTCTAAAGCATTTATTTCTGCTAAAACAGTATTAAAGTTCTTAATAGTATCGATATCTGTAGTAGGAGCATCTCCTAATAAAGTATCAAGTTCACTATCAGTACTAAATTCTGCTTTAATTTTAGCTAAGAAAGTTTCTCTAAGTTTAGTAAAGAATGTTTTAAGTCCATTTTCTATACTTAATGCATTAGTTCTATTTACTAAGTATGGAGTAAATGTTTTTGTATTATTAGTTTCTGTCCAAGTCTTTCTACATGCTCTAATAGCTCTATCGGCAAAGTTATAGTTTAAACTTCCACCGTTTTGATCTCCTATAGCAAATAATGTAAAGTCGAACATATGTTCGCTTTTAATAGCGTTTTCTCTTACTTCACATTTGAAATATGGATAGTTTCTATCTATTGGAAGAGGACTAGATTTTGTACTGAAATCAGCATAGAATACGTTTCCATATTCTCCAGCTCCTCTATATACAAGTCCGAATACTGGTAAACTTAAAATCATTTTAGCGTCCATATTAAATGGCACTTTAAGACCTTTAGTATTAGGATGCACTTCAGTTCTGTCATCACTTTCAGTAACTTCAGCTGCTTCACTTATTTTAAGATCTCTCATAACACCGTTATCACTTATTTGAGTTTGACCATTAGCATCTTCATATTTTCCAGCAGTATTTTTCTTTGGATATGTAGCATTTGTACTAAGTATAGATCCAAAGTTTGTATCTATAGTGATACCAGTAAGTCCGTCAACTTGAACAGATTTACCTTGAGTTAGACCTGTGATATTGAAATATTTAAATCCAAAATCATAAGTATCTAATGTAATTTCTTTGATATCTGGGTCGTCTTCTGGATTTCCAGCTGCATTTGTACCAATGCTAGCTTTTGCTTTCTTTTCAGCTTCAGCATCTGCTCCTGCAGGTACTAATGCGAAATGATATCCGTATTTTACAGAGTTATCTCTATTTTCATATGCACCAGGTGTTATTCCTCCGGCAGGCGCCCATTTAGCGTATTTTCTTACGAAAAGTTTTTGTTGTTTATCAGATTTTTCAATCATGAAATTAACAAAGAAGTTTGCATAAGTAGCATCAGCTGGTCTTACGTTTACAACACCAGCGTTAAATCCACCACGGACTGCTTGCCATATATAAGTAGCTCCAGGCCCATAAAGAACTGTATTTGGTTTTCCAAATAAGTCATTGTATTTATTTAATACGTCTTGTCCTGTAATATAAACTACTTCATTTGTAACACCTTTAGGTGAGAAAATAGGTTGGAATACTGAGTATTGTGCTGTGTTAATTCTAGGAAGAGGTCTTTCAGTCTTATCTAGAATAGTAACAACTGTAGATGAGAATGGTAAAGCGTTCATACTACCAGCTATAAAACTCGTAGGAATAGTTTTGCTTCTTACGCTTAAATTCACTTCTGACATATTTCCTCCTTTAAGGTTAATCTTTAGAATTAATCTTTTACTAGTGTTGGATTAATTCCGTTCCTTCAAACCATTAATAATTTAATTAAATTATTATATTAGCCATATTATGTGGTAATAAAACTAAAATGTTAACTATATTTTCCCGCAAATTAAAAATATATCTAAAAATTAGCTTCTTTACCTTATAATATAAGTAATATTTTAAACAGATGGATTGTTTTTTGACGAATTTTGGACAATTCGCTGTAAAAATTGTATAATAAATAAGTAATATAAAGGAGGTATTAAATGAGCGATTATAAAAATATTCCAACATTAGGATTCGCATTTGAACATAATAGAGAAGTATTATCTACAATGATAAAAGAAAATAGTTCTCTAGACGAAAAAGTTCGTAAACCTAGTGTAATGAATAGTAATTTTGCGAATTTAAGCGATGCAGTAAAAATATATGTAATGGATACTATTACAGACATGGCAAAGGATGTTTTTGGTCCATATGGTGGGATTTATGGAGCACTTAAATACTTACCAGTACCAGGAAAACAACCAAGTCCAGAAGATGCTACTTATATCAAATCTAAAGATGGGCATGGATTTTTCCAACAAATCGCATTTCGTTCGCATTATGCAGTAACTATAATGAAAGCTATACAACAAATCACTAAATTTATTAGTGGTTATGAAGATAAAACTTCTAGAGACGGTACTACATCTTTAGCAATGCTAGCATCAATTATGACTAAAAATATGATTATTAATGGTAATGATGCATATGATTATAAGAAAATTCCTTCTACTATAATGAAAGAAATGGAAGAAGTACTTAAATTCGTAGGTACAAAGCTTATAGATGATTATAGAACTCCTATATATAAAGATGCTAAATATCTAATGATAGGAGATAAAAGTGGAAAAGAATTCTTAATAGATGCTCTTAAAACTACAACTGAAAATCATCCATGTGTTGCAGAATTCGCTAGAATAATAGATGAATGTGAAGAAAATGGTTATGATATTAATAATATGTTTTTAGCTGCACCAGAAGCTGAAGTTGGTGACCCAGCAATTGAACTTAAAGTAGATACTGGAGTACAACTTAAAGGTGGACATTTATCACAAAATATATCAGGTGGATTTGAAGATCATAAATCTTATGTATTTACTATTGACGGGTTTGTAAGACCAGAAAATGCTGAGATATTTATGGATAAATTCTTAAAATGGTTAGAAATGTTATGTGGAACTACACTACCAAATGGAACATTCTTATTTGATGGTAAATATAATTTAGATGCTCCAGTTATTTTTGTAACTAGAACTCCTCAATATATGGAACATTTCTATAAGAAAATACATATAGAAGGTATAGATGTTATGAATACTGTAAATGGGCAAGTATTAAAGCTTAATATCAAACCAAAGATTATGCTTGCTTATAATACTGAAAATAATACTATATTCTATAATGATATTATGGAAGTATTCGGTAAAACTAGAATAAATATAACAGATATCGACAGATATATAGGAGTTCATGGTTCTGAACTTAGAAAAACATCAGATGGTAGCGTACTTCCTAGAGATAAGAAAGAAAATCCAGAAATATTACAATTCTTCCCTAAGGTAGTATATAATAAAGAAAAATCTGATTGGGAATTCCACTATACTAAACCAGAATTTAGTAATGCTGTAGATCTTTCTGTTAGTGCTAATACTAGATATAAAGATGATAAAGAATTAGAATTAGAACCTTCATCTCATATAGTAGATGGCAGTGATATATTAATAAGAACATCTTATGATGGTAATTATATAATGCTTGCTCCTACTAATAAAGATCAAATGGATAGAATCAATGAATATAAAGAAAAACTTGAAGGTATGAAGAAAGCTTATAGTAGCAACGCTATAATAGATGATAGTATAGTAGAAAGACTTAATAGATTTTGTGGTCTTTTCTTAAATACTAAGATTATTTCTAGAAGTGATGATGAATACGAGCTTCTTATGAGCTTATATGAAGACGTACTAGGAGTATTCCAGTCTGGACATAATTATGGAGTAATGCCTGGTGCTAATACATTCTTCTTAAAGAAAAGACATGAATTCTTTGAATTCTTAGATAAAGTATTAGAAGGTCAATTCGTTGAATGTAGTGAAGACTATAAGAAACGTTATTGTGAAATTACTAGAGAGATGGCTAAGAGTATTATTACAGCATATGAAGAAATGTATACTTATATAGATAGATATGATTGGGCTGAAAATATATATGAATATCCTAGATCACATAGAGATTTACTTGATGTATTTAATGTAAATGATGGTGAATGGAGAAGAAATATATTAGAAGCTGCTAGAACCACTAGAGATGTATTCTTTGGAGCTCTTACAATTGCATTTGATATGATGAGATTAAAGAGAATTAGAGTTAATACTATAAGTGAATTTGAAGAAATAATAGGTTTAAATAAATCTATGCCATATTATGCAATAAATGATCAATACACAGTTAATATTACACCTAGAACTAGTAGATTAGAATTAACACCTAAAGAAGAAACGGAAGATAATGGATCAAAACTTACAGGGCACCACGCTTTTATGCAAATAGATACTGAAAAATATAAACATATTAAATAGGAGGAATATAATGCTACATATTGAAAAAAGACAAAATATATTATTAAAAGGAATTGGACTTTTATCACCAGCAGTTGGTATTAGAAGTCAATATGAAAATATAAAGGATCAAATCAATGAACAAGTTGATCAAGTTATAGAATCTTTAAATAAAGATGAATCTACAAATGCTAGATACTTAGCAGATCTTCTTAATATTAAAGTGTTATTAGAAGTAGTAAGAACAAACGGATTACAAATAGGAGAAACTCTAGATTATTTAAGAAATAACGTTAATAACGTTGTAGCATTTGATGATTTAGGTCTTAATGTAGAAGGAGTTACTTTTGGAGATGTAAACTTAATCGCATATGATCTTACAGATGCTAATAGAATAGTAATCCAAAGATTTATTCAAAATATGCTTGATATAATTGATATGAAAGCTGAAGATGATGGTACAATTGATCTTTTAACAGATGCTATTGTACAACTTGGTAATAGTAGATTATCATTTGATTTCTGGGCTTCTCATATAAAGAAAATAGAACCTACTGAAGATAACCAATCTATATTCTTAGTTGAATTCCAAGAATGGTTTAAAAAGGAAGTAGATGATATTGCAATAAAAATGATTTCTAGACCAGAAAGTGGTATTCTTGTAGTTCCTGAAGGTTTTGAGGAGCTTAAAGATGCATTTAGAAAGAATACTCCATCTAAAGTGCATGATGATATAGAAAATATGTTACCAGAAGATTTCAATAACACAGAATTCTTAGATCATATATTAAAAGCAATCATTGGAAGAGATAATATAGAAGGATTAGACCTTAGAGTATTAAGTAATGATGTAAAAATTCTTATAAATAACATTAAATTAGCTATTGATACATTTATGAGAAAAAATCATCTTGGAGAAATAGAAATTCCTATGCAAGATCCTAATGATCCAAGTAAAACTATTAATACAAAGCAATTAATACCTAGTACTGTAAACTTACCAGAAACTTTATTATGTGCATTAGTAACTCAATCATCAAAATTACATGATGAATCTATGACAATGGATAAATTAAAAGAAGATACTTCTTTTATGCTTATTTATAACTTATATAATGAAGTATTATCTGAATTATTAGGAAACAGAATTACAGATAATACAGTATGTAAATATATTTCTTGTATAGCTGCTAATATTCAAACTATAAGCTTTATAAACCCTATTTTAAGAGTTAAAGATCAAAATATAGGTACTGCAGTGTATACAATTAGAGAAATAATCCATGATGAATATATAGCTGCTGGTAAAATAGCTAAAGATCCAGAACCAGAAACTCCAGAAGAATTATTAAATGTAAGTGAAGATCCTATGAATAGAGGTGAATAATAATGGAAGATATTAAAAATATAGAAATGGAAGACCAAGTTTTAGAACTTGGTCCTCTATATGATAAAGTAAAAGAAATAGAACAAAGAAACAAAGAATCATTTGCAGCAAATCAAACTCTTACTATAGTTGAAATGGGAGATGTTTTTGCTAAAATATCTGATAGGGGAAGTTTTAGTGTAGATGATCCAGAACTAGCATTACCTCCTTTAAAGAGAAGTATTGTAAAGATATTTGGAATAATGCATAATATATTTGTAACGGACATTTATAAAGATGGAATTCCTAAGTCTGTACAAGATGAAATATATAAGAAACTTCAAACAGTAGTTAATAAAAAGAAAGAGTCATTAACAGCTGTAAGAAAAGAACTAGACCAAGCTAAAGAAGATGTACGTGTAGTTGAAAGACGTATAAGAAAAGCTGAAATGTCTGGTAAAGCAGCAGTAGAGTCAGACAATAACTTAGATGTTCCATTACAAAGACTTAATGTAATTGAATCTAGATTTAAAGCTACTCAAAAAGAACTTCAAATATTATCTGAAATAAAGACTAGAGTATTTAGTGGTAATGCTAAAGAAATGGGACATATTCAACATACAAAGGTAGTTCTTTCTATATTATATAGTATAAAGAAAATAATGAAAGAAAAACTTACATTAGAACAAGTGCAAGAAAAGAAGCTATTTAGTTCAGATAATGGAATAAATGAAAGAATTTATGGTCTATTAGAAGAAATTATCAAAGAAGTTAGCCACTGGGACGCAAATGGATTTAATAAATTATTAGAAGACATAGCAGAAACTAGCTTAGAAACATATACTGCACAAGCAAATAATTATTATATAATGTGTAAGAATGTATTAAATATTCTAGTAGATATGTTTGGAATCGAGCTAAGTCTTCCACCAATCTTAAAATTATTTGAAAAGAAATCTGATGTTCCAACTGATAGAATAGATGAATGGAATAAAGCTGAAATGTTTGCTATAAATCAAGCTAAGAATTATATTAGAGAAATAGTAGAAGGACGTTACGAAAAGAAGAAAATTGAAGGTAAAGACATTGACATGCTTAAAGAAATGCTTCAATTTATAGATGAATGGACTGCAATCCAAACATTACAAAATATGGTCCAAGCTACTGATAATACAATAATGCAAAAACGTGCTATTATAACAAGATTTAAGCAAAGTATTAGAATAATTGCTAGATATATTTGGAAAGATAAAGATGAAGAATTGAAGGAGAATCCTTTATTTGAAAATATTGCTTTAGCTGTTATGTTTGGTACTACTAAAGCAGATGGAATATACCTTACTATCTGTATGATTTAGGAGGTAACATATGATGTACGCATATGTGTTTTATAATAGTATAATATTTAGATTCGAGCCAAATAGAATGACATTTAGAGATTTAGATGATTATGATAAAACACGTAGAAATACTTATGTTGAATTAAATAAGTATACTAAAAATGGACTTGATGTTAATAAAAATAACACTAAAAAACCATCATGGGAAGAATATGTTGCCATTACAGCATGGTCTTGCTTTATTTTAGAATCTAGAAATACACAAAAATTTAAAGAATTTTATAAATTATTTGAAGAGGAGGGAAATATGAAACACTATATATTCTTTTATACAGAAAACTTTACATACAGAATGAGTAAAGGTTTAATAGAAGCTTATGATAAAGAGAAAAAAGAATGGGGTAAAGTAGCTACTTATACATTACCGTCTGATTTTGATTTTAAATCATTAATTGGGTGTATGATAACAGATCATTTTGGATTCTTAACTGCAGCTAATGGAGAATTACATCAATTTATAAATTATAAAGATACTGCACCTAGATTTTTAGAATTTCTAGATATAATTGAAAAAGGAGTAGATGTTGAGGATGATGACTAATTATATGAATTTTGATAATTTTATAAATGTCGTACCAATGGAAGATTCAAAATCATCTATTGGATGGAGTGTCATGTTTGGTCTTATGAATTTAGAAAGTCAAAATCCTGAAGTTACTTATAAAAGATTAGCAGAGTATAACTATAGAGACAAATACTTTACAATTTTTCCAATAAGTGTCAAAGATAATATAGTTAAATGTAAAATTGTAAGTAGAAAAGCATATATCTCGTCTCCAGAAGATAGTATAAAATTTTTATACCCACACCCAGATAATAATAAATCTTATGTAACTGAATTATGGTTACAAAATAACATAGAGTCAACTATAAAATTTGCTAATGATAATTTACCATCACCAATTGCACTTTCTAGAACATTTGGTCTTGATAAAAGTGTTAGAGAAATTTTAAGATGTTATAACCCTGAGTATGAATGGATAGAATCAAGTTATTTAGATCCATCTATAGTAAAGCATATCGAAGATGCTACATTTGGACTTATAATAAAATATTTATCTATAGAACCTGGTCAATTAAATGAAGCGTTAACGACGGATATAAACGAACTACATACATCATTAACACGTATATTACATTTAACCCAATGTGCAAATTTAAAATATAATGTTGCATATACAGAAACTAAAAGACCTTTCATAATAGCTAGATATAGAATTACAGGATTTAAAAAGCATTTTGATGTGGCTAAAGATATTATAGCTAATAGCAGTCCAGATAATGTAGTCTATATCAATAAAATTGAAAATAAAGGTAATAAAGCTATAGTAGAAGTTGTAGAGATATTGCCACTTCCAATATATGATAACTATTTAATGCGTTCTAAAACTGTAGAAGATATAGAAAAACACTTAGATCATATTAAATTTATTCCAGTTAAAGATGATGATTATGTATTGGAGAAAGATTTTAGATTAATAGATAATACAAAAGTAGAATTTAATGTAACTGGTATAGACCAGTATAGATTTGATGATGGGTATAATATGTTAAATGTAGATGAAATATTTGAAAAGGAGCAAGATTTTATGCAAGCTGTATTAAATTATGTTAAAAAATATAGAGATATTAATTCATATGGTGAAGCTAGTGATAAATTTGATTTAGTATTTAAATATGAAGAAGTTGTAGAAAACGGAGAATTAGCTACTATAGTGACTAATATAACACCAGCATCTTTAGATACAAGATTTAATGCTGTAATGGATTATATTAAATCATATAAAACTATTTTTAAATTAGATGGTACTATGAAAGAAATAGTTACTACTAAAGATGAATTTAGTTTAGATGAAGAAACTAACTTAATTTCTTATATGCAAGAAGTTATGAAAATGATAGGTCGTGCACCTTTAGCTAATATAAACTTAGACAGAGATAGTAGATATCATCTATTACATGGAATAGTAAGTGATAGACATGGACTTGTAATGACATTCGGAGAACAAAGTAAACATGCGATGTTTTCTATAGTTATTAAAACAGATATAGGTAAAAAACCTAACTTCGATGAAAAAACTGAAACAGCACTTAAAGAACAACTTAGAGGAGTAGTTTTTGATGGATATTTAAGAATGGTTAAATCTGATGTTGAATATATAAGAATAAAATAATGAAAGAGGTAAAACATATGAAAGAAAACAGCACAAGTAAGATAGAAATCGAAGTTGAATACGGAGCAGTGTCATTTAAAAATAAAAAACATAAACCATCTCCAGACTTTTTCGAGCCTAGCAATGTAATTATATTTCCAGAACCTAGTATGAAGCCAAACTATCCAGCACCTGATAATTATAATATAAATTTTAGATATTTTATTATCAAGTCAATACATACAGCAGAATCTGACAATATAGTAAAAAATAGAGTGGTATTTAATACTACACATATGTTTGATTATATTCATAAATATTATGATTATAGACTAGGTATACATGAATATAGATGTACAATATCATCATTTTTAATAGATTATACTATACCATATCCAGAAATAAAAGCAATGATGGAAGATAATAATGATTTATATAAAAAGAATTTAATAAAAAAAGTATATGAAAATACTATGGATGATTTATCAGCACAACCTACTAATGATGTCTCTATTGGTAGACTTCTTAGACTTTACAATGAACCTAATAGAGAAAATGCGGTTTATAATTCTGAAAGGTGTGGATTTAGTGTAGTTCTTAAAATAGCCGATGACAGTTATCTAAATAAAGTTCTAAACATATTCGATAAAGTAGACTATGGATTTATTAGATCTAAAATAAAGAAAGAAGATTATACTGAAGTAGACATATTTATTTATAGTACTAGTAAGCATAAGAGAGAACTTGATATTGCTAGAGTAAAACAATTTGTCAAAGGAAATCTAAAATGTTATGATGATAGTATAGAAATTAAAAGATTTGATGTCTTAAATACACCAGATGAATTAATATATCATAAATTTAATCTTACTGGACATGATGATGTGGTACTTGGTTTACATGGTGATAATCTTGGAATGTTATATTTTAGATTTACTGATGAAAGTACTTATAATTTGGCAGAAAATGTTTATGAGCAAGTTAATGAAGCTGAAAGAACTCATAAACATGATGATAATACAAATACTGATAAAGAAATCTTATCGTAGTTCTTAAAATTTAAGAATATACGAAGGAAATTATTTTAGGGGGTAAATAAATGGAATGGAATGGTGGAAGTCCTTATATGTGGGTTAGTGAAATTGAAGCTCTATGTAAAGGACTATCTAATAAAATAGTACAAGGTATTAAAGAAGGTAAAGAATTTGAGAAGATCGAAGTTATTAATAACTTAGATGCTGAGAATCCTAATGATAAAAATTTGGAATTTAAAGTAAAATTTAAAGATAAGTAGGTGGTAACATGTTAGATAAAATAGCAACAATTGCGTCTAGTATATTTTCTTCTAGTAAAAGGAAGAAACCTTCTATGAGTTTTGATTCCTTAGTTGAAATGGCTAATAACATAAATCATGAAATTATAGAAAATGCTAAAATAGGTAATAGAATGGTAAAACTTATATTTTATGATAACTCTGAAAATTTTGGAGGAATACAATATGAGATGATATTTAAACCATTCAAACAACAAAAGTCCGTTGAGAAAAATTAAACAAAATAAATATATAATAGAAAGCAGGGGCTATCCTGCTTTTTATTATCTAACTTAGATAATGAAATGTACTGTAATCTTTTTGTAATTTTAAATAATCATAAGCATTTTGTAGGTCAATACTATAATTATTTAACATTTTAAGATTAATCTTATACATTTCTGTTTCTAGAAACTCTTGTTCGCTAATATATTTATCTTTTATATCTGAAGTGTAAAGATAATCTGTGAACTTTTTAAAGTTTTCTTTAACAGAATCAAGATGACTCATATTAACACCTCCTTTAACATGGAGTATAATATGGTAGCGAAATTCCAAAATTTATATAAAATCAATAGCCTGATTTTATAACTAGATTATATGGAGTAGATAGTTCCTACTCCATATTCTATACCTATGTTAGGTATAAAGATTTACTTAGGTCTTTTTGGTCGACTATATAATTATAAGCATTCTTCTTATCAATTGTATAGTCTTGACCTAAGTCGTTAGATATTTCTGTGATTAACTTATCAAGAAATGTTTGTTCTAAGATAAATTTATCATGATAACTTGTGGAATTATCGTTTATAATATATTTATCGAAAAATTCATTAAACTTATTCTTGATATAATTAAAGTAAGAATTACCCATAATACCACCTCCTTTCATAAGTTGGTGGTGAAAATCTATATAAAATAGGAACTATCTATTTTATATTAGGTTAAAAAAGAAGATACCCCAATATTAGAATATTCTAATATTGGGGTAATCCTTTTATTTATCCTTTTCGTTTACAGATCTACAAATACGATCGGTAATTTTATAAGCGGCATAGCATATTATTGCTATACCCAAATATCCTATTCCAGATGCACTGGCTTTCACAATGTTTCCAGCTACATCATATTCGTATACGTACTTCATATTATTTCGCCTCCTTATTATCATCTTTTACAACTCCATATAATATCATTAGATTTCCTACTAATCCGACTCCTAATGAAATCCATTTATTTTCAATTCTACCAGCAGCTACAGTAGTGATAGCACCAGTTCCTATAGCTACTCCTTTAATTATTTTATTAACGTTCATTTACTACCTCCTTCAAATTGATGATTTCTCTACGATCATTTTCCATAGTCACAGCACAGCCTATCATAACTGCACCAGCTAATCCTAATAACCCACTTAAACTTTTATCTTTGTTGTAAGCTTTACCAGCAAGCCACAATGATGTTGTACCTAACCCTATTAACATTCCAGTACCTACCGCTCTTACATTTTCTTTAAAATTCATATTATCTTCCTCCTTTTTTATTATTAAGTGGTCTTACTTTAACCACTTTTTTCTTCTTTTTAAATAAGTTTTCAAATTCGTCACAAGATTCATCTATGTATTTCTGAATCTTGTTTCCATATTTCTTGCTATCTAATAACATAGCAAATAGCATTATCAAACATAATCCTACACATAGAGCAATCCAGAATGGAACCGCTCCATTTTCTACCATAACATCTAAAATACTTTTATCGAAATTTGTTGGTATATAATTTTCCATTTATTATTCACCCTCCTCATATGATAACTTGTATCCTAAATACATGCTACCAGCTAAAATTGCTCCTGTTAATATTTTACCCATAGTAGAATCAGAAGCTTCTTCTACTACGCTATATGTAACGTTAGATGCAACCGTTTTAGTTGCACCTAACATAAATTCTGCCAAATCTGATATATACATATAAGACCACCTCTATTCAGTGATCCCTAATAATCTGTCGTAGCATTTGCACACATCTGGAAATGCTGTGTGCATTTTTGAATCATAATAGTATCTATCAGATTTACTATTATGAACTCTTAATACTGTCTTTAGATCTTTTGGATAAAGATCAATTACATTTGATAATATTTTCATTTCTTTCTCATTGAAAGTATACACATCAAATGCTTCTTTATCATATGATATTAATATGATATTTTTGTACTTTTTAGGAAATACTGCAATTCTTTGAACTTTAGTTTGATCAAATTCATGTAATATACATATTTCTTTATGTGACACCCAAGCATTATCTTGAATATCTTCCCTAACTATTTTTGACCAAGCAACGTCAGTTATAGTTCCTTGATCAATAAGATAGACAGTGATACCTTCACTGTCTAAATCTTTATTTTCTCTTATTATATTAGCAATGAATGATTCCATTGAATTATCATTGCCTATTTTTGAAATAGGTATCCATTTTTCCATTATCTATCATCTCCTTCTGATTCTAGTAATGATTCTAGAAGTTCGTATCTTCTATACGCATCCTCTAGAATATGGAAAGTTCCTGCAAGTCCTGCATAAATATTAGAAGAAGATAAGATTTCCTTTATTTGTCTTATATCTCCCTCTAACCTAATAGCTGCAGCTCTAACTGCATACTTGTTAGGTGATGTTAAAGTTATCACCTTACTTTTGTATACTATTAAATAAGACATTAGTTCTTCCTTAGCGTAATGGTTTAGCTGCTGTTCTATATTATTTAATTTAAGAACATCATGAATAGATGTTCTTTTCCCATATTTCTTTTCTAATGTATCTATAATATAATTTTTAAACTCTTTCCAACTTTTGAATTCAATACTTTCTAAAACTTCTCTTGCATTCATATTCTTATTCCTCCTTAGATATTAAAAAGGGAGAAGATATTTATTAGATTTTATCTTCCCCCGTAATTTCTGATTATAGATAGTAATTTCCTTGATTGTCCGCGTGGTCTGGACCGATACCCATAATATTATGGTAATGACCATCGTAGTCTCTACACCAAGAAGATGCAACTCTATCGTACATCTTCCAAGCAATTTTATATTTAAGTATCATATTTTCAACAGATTGACACCCATTTGGATAATCTGGGAATAATCTGTCAGCATTCTTGTATAATGTTCTAAGTCCTAATTTAGAGTTTTTCATAAACTCTTTAACTCTTTTAGAAGTTTCAATTGTTTCATCTTCATCTTCCTCGTCTCTGAAATCCCAGATCCATTCATATTTCTTAAGAACATCAAACCAATAATTTAATTCTTCTATTAAATATTTTGGCATCTTTTCTGACAAATGTTTAGAACTCCAAGCTGATCTTTTAATATCATCTTTTTTTCTTATATAAGGTTTTTCATTAAAAACCCTACTTCTGTAGCAATCCACCATACTCTTCATTCTTCTTTCATTTATATACCCCCATTTAGCTTTTAAATATTTACTTCTCCTTCTTCTCATTACATAGGGCTTATTCCATGTCCCTATTTTTCTGAAAAGTACTTCTTGATTAAACCCGATTGGACAGTTTTTAATAGGTTCATATCCTAAAGTTCTAGCAACATCTGCTATTTCTTTTATAGAAATGTTCCATAAGTCTATATCAGTTTCATCAAATTCAATTTCTACATTTTTACATCCAGACCATCCGCCGATAGCTGGATATACATTTCTTTTATCTATTACCCAGTTATTATTTTTAAGAATAACTAGTTCTAGAATAAATGCTATATTTATAAAGTTTGGCTTTACTATAGGTTTATTTAACATATAGTATTTTTTATCCTTACTATCGTCTAGTCCCATTTCCCACAATTTATTAAATCCACGATTATAGTCAATCGTAGTATTATTTATTCTATCAACTAACATATCTTTTATATTAACATCTACAGGTTTAACTTCTTCTCTATATTCTTCTCTTATTTCTCTATTTGGTGTCCACATAATTCATCTTCTCCTTTTTTAATTTAAATTATTTGCTAAAATATAAAAGAGGGAAATTACTTATATTTTCATTTCCCTCGTAAGTTCTTAATTATTCACCAGCAGCTACTTCTAATATGAAATAGTTACTATATATACATGTTACAAAACCAATCAAACATCCAAGAGTGATTTCATAATCTTTAAAATTACCAGTTTTTATCTTTTCTATGTAAATTTCAATCATCTTTTGGTCATTATTTACAGCGTTTTCGTATACGCTTCTAATGATGTCATTACTATAATCACCTTTGATAATGAATTCTACATTATCGACAATATTTTTCTTTGGTCCAAACACATCTAAATTAATTACAACGTCATGTAAAACCTTGTTATCATTTATTCCAGTAATTTCATTTCCAAACCAGTTTTTGAATTCTTCAAAGTTTCTAAATTTCATTATTTCTTTTCCTCCGTATTTTCTTGAAATTTTTATAAATTTACCAAATTAGAAATAAGGATATTATATTTCAAATATCCTTATTCCTTTAAACATTTATCTACCTTGTTCCATTTCTCTTAATCTTTCTTCATGATCATTTAAGATTTCTGCATGTTGATTAATTGCATCAGCATGAGCATCTGAAATGAACAATGCTCCTAAACCCATAGTAAATGTACCAATTAATGCTAATTTGCTATCTTTCTTACCAAATCCAGCACCTGCTAAACCACTACCAACAACAACCAAACTACTTCCTACTAATTCTTTCCATCTCATTTTGAGACCTCCTTTATATTTTATTAGAATATATAACATCGCCTTATTATATATTCCTTATTATCTATACTAGTATATGTAATCGTTAAAACGCTATCTCTTCATTCCTTCGAGCGGATTCTTGGAAATTATAAAAATTAACAAAAAAAAATAAAAAATCGGGATAATACAATATAAAATCATATTATCCCGAAATATTAACTAATCTTATAAATTAGTGTTATATATTAAACTATAAACTGGTTGTATCTCTAATAAGTCACTCATATCATCATTAAACTCTCTAAATTCCGAATGGTATGGTATCCTAAGATTTTTCATTATATCTGCAGTTAATCCAAACTCTTTAACTTTTTCTAGAATATGTTTAGTTTGTTCTTCTTTACTCATTTTATACTGCTTACTGCACCAATTTATTAAATCTTCATACTTACTTTTCTTATTATCTATATAATTTTCTTCTGTTGTATCGTCTATAAATTTTTCTAATAAAATTTTTAGAGCTTTACATTCTGCAATCATATTTATCATCATAAATTTGGCATTATAATCTTTATAAATGTAATTAAAATTTCTTATAGCACCAATTAATTTAATATTTGATTTAAATTTAAATAATAAGAATTCCATGTATCTTCTACTAGTTTTACTCATGTCATCAAAATATGGTTTATCGTATTCTGATAACAGATCTATAATTCTTTTATAGTGACCATCCTTAAGTTCTTCGAATTTTGAGCTATTCTCGTATTCAGGATCAATTGATGGTATCTTACTAACGTAAGACTCTACTCTCCACTTCATTAAAAATAAACTATCTCCAAACATTGTTTCGTTTAACATTTTTCACCAGCTTTCAATAATTCATAATAATATTCTATAACTTTAAATACAGGTTGAATATTATTAAATCCATGTGCATTAAAAGTTTTTATATCATCACTGTCATAGTCTCTAATATCAAGTTCAGTGCATCCTTGACTTCTAAGTATATTTTTAACATCTTCTGCTTTCTTATTTATTTCTTCTTTTGATAATCTATTTAGATGCATATTATTAATATAATCATCTAATTCTTCAATTAATTTAGTCCATTTACTAGTACTTCCTTTATAAATGTCACCTTTTATATTATTTTTAATCATATTTTCTATTATCAATTGAGATTTAACACATTCCTCTTGAATATCACGATTAAAAAACTTAAACGCACTTATATATTCACCAGGCATACTTTCAATATACATATTATAATATACATTATATAATACTAATAAATATTCTACCATTCTTTCAGTGTTTGCTTCTAGCTTATCGACATAGTCAAGATTATTAATTCTATCTATAATACTAGTAATCTTTTTATCAAGTATTGCTTGTACAGTATAACCAATTCTAAGTAAATCAGCTTTAGGTCCTACGATTTTATTATTTTCTAAACATTCATTTACATTTTCTATAAATTTAGCTCTTTCTTCTTCTGTTAATTTTAATCCTTTATCCATTTTATAACCTCCAGTTAAATAAAAAATTGGTGGCGCCCATACAGACACCACCACTATAATTAATCATCTGATGGAACTTTACCACCAGCAAACCTATAGCCAAGATAACTACATCCAATAGTTATTACTCCTGTTAATAACAACCATAACAGCTTTTTACTCAGTGGAGTATTATTAACAGCAGCTGTACCCATCATATCAGATACATTATTAGCTGTATTATTACCCATAAACTCAGCTAATTCGGAGATAAATACCTTACTCATTTTATTCATCCCCTTTATTTGACCCTTCTTGCTCATTAAATAGAGCAATTACTTCTCTTCCAGCGTCTTCTGATAACTTATAGTAAGAACCTTCAGATAATAGATATACATCTAAAGATTCATTTGATAATCTTACAAAGTTATTATCAAAAGGTATTCTTAAAGGCATTAAAGTTTTACTTTGAAGTTTTTCCATTGATTTTGGAGATAAACTAAATATTACTGCATCTGGATCTAATTTAATTGCAATTAATCCAATATAATTACCATATACAACACGAGATCCTTCAATAACATCAGTATACTTTATATTTTTCATATCATTTGATAGAAAGATTGTATTTTCATCTCTGTCTGCAATTCCAACTTGAGTTATTTTATCTTTATTTATTAATACTATATTATACTTACGATTATAAGCATATCTAAATCCTATTTGATTTAGTATAGATACTAGAGCATTATCAAATTCATTAAATGGTTTTGTAATAGACCAATTTCTTGGTTGATTAACTCCAAAACTCATATTTTGTACACCATTCCATCCCATCATTCCTAAATGACTACTCATTTTATTATTCATATTCTATTTCCTCCTCTGTTATTTAAGCTTTCACAGTATTTTCTACATCTTCTACTACTTCTGCAGCTTCCTCTTTTACTTCTTCAGCTGTTTCTTTAACTGATTCTTCAAAATCTTTAAGCTCTTTTTTCAATTCTTTTAAATATTCATTTGATTCATTCATATTTTCTTTAATGATGTCTTCTATCTTAGATCTTCCTTCTTCTCTAGAGATATTACCATGTGCGATATCATATGATGTTTTAGCTATATCCTTATTTCCCATCATTAATCCTAACCCAAATGAGTATTTAGTTAATTTATAAACACCATACCCAGCCAAACCCATCAAACCTACTTTTACTAATCCTTTTAACATATTAACTCCTCCTTTTATAATTCAACACATACTAAATCCAATAGCATATATCTTTCTAAACCTTTTACTAACTTCTCTTGCAACTTATTATCAAATAATTTATAAGTTGTAAATAACTCCATTAATACGAATACTACATCTTTACCGATTCGCTTATCAACTGCAGCATTTACTACAGTAGCCGATATATCTCCTTTTATTATAAGATTTACATCATCAATAAATTGCATTAATATATACACAATACTATCGATATTATCTTCTAATAACATTATTGATAAACTATTATCACACTTTCTGATAAGCGTTTTCATTAAATCTGATAATATAGCTTTATTATGTTCTACTGCTAGAGTCTGTAATTTAATATACGCATTACAAATACTAGCTAATGTAGCTCTTACTGTAGATTTTTTAGTCATTATAGGTAACTTACTAATATCATGATATACCTCAAAATTACTATCTTTACATAATTTCTTTTTCAATGATGATTCACATTCATTATACAGATATGCTCTAACTGCACCTACGCAGTTATGTCTTGCCTCAGCTGCATAAGCCCTATATACTATAGCGTGTGTACTTTCAGCTGTTCCAAGTTTCTTCTCTAATGTTCTAACATTACGAGCACATCCTTTAATAATATCAAAATTATCAACTACTTCCATAATCATCGTAGTTGCTATTTTCTCTTCTTCCTTTGTTAATTTATCAAACTTTACCTTCACTCTATCAACTCCTTTATATTATTAGCACTTTATTATAAGCATTATTATTTTCACCTCCTAAAATCAATTTATACGCATTTAAACACCATTTTAAGACGTTCTAATAGTTTACTATATAATTTATCCTTATATATTATAGAACGTCTCTAAAGTGCTTTATATGGCTTTAAATGCGTATTTAAACATATGCTTATACTATCTTATTATATGTAATTAATGAAATATTAATTATTACGACTTTTCATCTGATATTATCTCATATTCTAGACCAATTCTATAAAGATTATCCTTTATTCTATTATAATATACATCATCTTTTATTATTTCATAATACTCATAACTATGTAATTCTTTATAAAGTTCGTCATTCCATTTAGCTATAGTATATATTATATACATATCTACAAGCTCTCTTCCATTTAATACTATATCAAACTCTTCACATAATTCATGTATACAATGTAGTCTTAATATTAACATTATATGACTATAAGTTGCCATAAACTCTAAACGTTCCTTTATAAATTCTGGAAGTTCTTTATAATTCTTACCATCTAAATCTTGACATGATTTTATATATCCGTCATACTTAAATTTATTATCATCTAAGAACTTTAATTCATCTTCAGATGTCGCGATGTTATTATCTTCTAAGAATTGCCCCATTTTATCATAATCGAATAGACTAACCCAATAATTATTAGCTAGTTCTTCTCCCATAACTTCTTCTAAAAATTCAATCATTTTTGGCTTAAATGATTCTCCATACGGGTATGTATATTTATCTAATATCTCTTTATAATCCATCTTCATCTCCTATATTAACGTAAATCCAATTATAGTTAAAACTACCATAAGTAATGCTATTCCTATTAGTATTCCATAATTATATCTTTTAGTAATCTTATTTATATTTTCATTGTAATCTTTTACAATCATTTCAACCTTTTCTTCAGTTTCACGACTAATTTTCTCTAATTTATTATCAATAGTCGCAGGATTCTTATTCTTTTTCTTCTTACCTTTAAACTCTTCTCCTGCATACTTATTATAATGTTCCTTTTTATACTTTATTTTACCAGAATATACTTCTTCGGCAACTTCACTATTTCTAATAATTTCTCTGTTATATCTATTACGTTTTGATCTTTGCCCTTTACCCATGGTTCACCTCTTTATTTTTCCTTAATATTACACGTTTAAGTGGTTCTACTGGTTTTGGTTTAGGTGGGTCTTCAATACCACCTAAACGCTTAACTATTTTTAATATATCTTTAACATCTTTTTCTAATTTATCAAGTCTATTATTAATAACATCAAAATCACTAGATTCTTCTATTATTTTTACTTTAGAATCATCTATTTCTTCTAAAATATATCCATCTTCAAAGAAATTTGATATTACTCTGAATCTTTGATTATTTATTGTAACTATCTTTCCCAAGATATTGATAGCTGTCAAATTAGTCACCTCCTAATTTTATGACAATGCGTTTACTAGATTAGCTAGCTTTATCTCTAATTTAGCAACTCTTTCTTCTAGCTCTTCTATTCTATCTTTTGGTTTAACTATAAAATTTTCAATTGGTTCTATTGTAAGTCCATCCCCTGATGAATCAGAAACCACTTTATATTTCTTTCCTTCAATTGTTACTATTTGTCCTACCATATAATTTTCACTCTCCTTATATTCTTCTATTTCTTCCATAGTACATCCATCAAAATTTGTTCTGGATAATACTTTGTATTTACGTCCAAAAATAATAATGATATCACTCATTATTCATCATCACCCTTCTACATGATTATCGAATTTTGCATCATGTAAATCTTTAATTAGTTTATATATTTTATTAACGGATGTTTCAAGTTTATCCATTCTATTAGAAATAGCTTCAATATCTGCAATAATTTCTGTGAATTTATCATCCTTATTTTCAATTACTTCTTCCAGAGTATATTCGTTGCCAGATGTTCTGGCAACGACTTTATACTTCTTTCCTGCTATATTTATTATTTTTCCTATCATATCGACTCCTTATACTTCCATATTATTAAGAATATTACTAGTTTTTAATAATTCTTGTTCGATATCATTTACAACACTTTTAATTTCATCAATTATTTTTAATTTTTCTTTTACTTCTTCAGACATGTCAATTGCTTTAAATAATAACTGGCATTCACTTTTGTGCTGACGTGATGATATTTTTACGATATCGTAAATTTTACCATTCATTTTAATTTTTAAATCTTTAGTTTTCTCTAAATCAATTATCAATACAATCATCTCCTATTTTATTATTTCTAAAAGTTTACCATAATCCATCCATTGCTTTACCTTATCCATTTTAGATTTACTTCCATTTTCACCAAGTATCAACCAGTCAGTCTTACTACTTACACTATCAGTTACATGTCCACCATGACTTTCTATAAGTTCTTTAATACTTTCTCTAGTATGTCCTGGTATACTTCCAGTAACTACAAAGTTAAGTCCATCTAATTTATTACTTTTACTAACTTTAACTTCAGATTCCATATTAAGATATGGTCTAAGGTTTTCTATAAGTTTTAGATTTCTTTTATTTTCAAACCATTTTCTCATATAGTTAAGCATTTCGTCACCAACACCGTCAACATTAACTATACTTCCATCTAATACGGCATCTTTGATTTTATCAATGCTTCCATAATGATTTGCTAATGTTTTACTCATTCTACGTCCAATAAATGGTATTTGTAATCCTGATAGTACCCTGTTAAATGGTTGATTTTTACTATTATTTATTTCTTCCATAAGCTTTTCGGCATTCTTTCGACCAAGTGCATCACTAAGTGTTCTAAATCCTATCTCTTTTATAAAGCTTCCATATAAAACATCTAGATTATCCTCATTATCCATTATATAATATACAATACTATTAGCAGCAGCGTCTCCAAGACCTCTAATGTTCATAATATCTCTAGATGCAAAATATTTAAGTTGTTCTATTCTACATCCTACACAATGTTCTGGATCGCTACATCCTATAAATGGGTCAACTTCTAATATTTTATTATCACAATATGGACATAATTCTGGAATGTTTATATCTTTTTCATTACCAGTTCTAGCTTCAGTTATAACAGATACTACTTGTGGTATTATTTCTGCAGCTTTCTTAACTATTATTCTATCATTAAGTTTAAGATCCATTTTCTTTACCATTTCAGCATTATGTAAACTCGCATATGATACAATAGTTCCACCAATAGTAACTGGTTTAAAACATGCTACTGGAGTAAGTATACCAGTACGTCCAATAGTCCAATCTACTTCTTCTAATGTTGTAACTACACTATCAGTTGGATATTTATAAGCAATCGCCCATCTAGGACTATTAGCTCTATTTCCTAAAGCTTCCCAGTATTTCTTATCATTTACCTTAAGAACAGCTCCGTCTATATCAAATCCATAATCTTTTGCTTTGATAGCATTAATTGTTATTTCCATATTTTGAAGATCATTTGATTTTACTATATATCTATATTTATCCATAGTTGGAAGTCCTAGTCTATGCATCATAAATATATCTTCTAATTGAGTTGGAGTTCCATTCCCAACTATATAATAGAATAATACATGAAGTCCTCTTTCTTTTACTACATTAGCATCTAATTGACGAAGTGTTCCACTAGCAAGGTTTCTAGGATTTGCATACGGAATTTCTCCTTCGCTTACTCTTTGCTTATTTACCTTATCAAAATCTTCCCTAGTCATATAAACTTCACCACGAACTTCAATTGATATTGGTTCTTTTAATTGTAATGGTATATTTCTTATTTGCATTACATTTTCAGTTACATCTTCACCAATAGTTCCATTTCCTCTTGTAATAGCTTGAACTAATTTACCGTCTTTATAAATACAACTAATAGAAAGACCATCTATTTTAGGTTCTATTTCTATGTCAATTACTTTATTTTCACAAGAACTTTGTATCCATTTAACTATATCTTCTATATTGTAACTATTTTCTAATGATAACATTGGAACTTTATGTTGTACTTTACTAAACTTACTAATAGGATTAGCCCCTACTTTTGTAGGGGTAATTCCATGTTTCTTATATAAAGCATTAAGTTCTTCAACTAATTTATCATACTCAAAGTCCGATATTAGACTTTCATTTTTATTATAATACGCATTTGCATATTCTTCAATTAGATTTTCCAATTGACTTATCTTGTTTTTGTCTTCCATCATTAATCACCTCTTTAACCTTTTCTTTTAAAAGATATTCTATATTTTCTACTGGTGAATCGAAATATATTCCACCATTTCTTAGTAAACTAAGAGTAAAATCTAACATCTGAACATCTGTTTTATTAAAGTTTATATCTCTATTGAATAACGTAGTAAGTTCTTTTTCTTTAATCCAAGTTGTATTTCCATATGAGTATTCATCAAATATTTCAAATATTTTCTTTTGATTAATAGGAAAATCTGGAGTATAATCTTGAGTTTTTATTATATTCTTTAAATAGTTGATATAATCTTCACCTTCAATTAACTTTATAGTATTATTACCATTAGAAGTTTCTCCATGTGTAAATTCTAATAGAAAGTTTTTCCATAAATATAGTGTATGACATAATGTCATAAAGTATGTTAAAAACTCCTCTCTATAATTATTAAGCATAAATTTTATATGATGAGCAATAACAATACTCTTAATCTCATTATTTGCATGATAATGTGCTAATCCATTAAGAATCATACTAGATATTAAAATCATAGTATAATACTTCAGATCAGGTTTTTTATTATCAGACATATACTCTGAAAGATACATGATATTGGAGTATAGTTTAGCTCTTTTATTGAATTCATTAACATTAGTACAGTGCTTATATTTATTAATAAATCCCATAGAGACCCATCCTATAGTTTGATCACAAAGTTCAATTAATTCTTTAGTGTGATACATACTAATTTTATCAGCTGTACATACACTTTCATTATAATTTTTAATAATAGATTTTAATGAATTACATATATTTAATTTACTTTGTCTTCCATAGTTTCCTATCTTTTTGTAAAATGTTATAGGTCTTGGGTCGTGGTCCCAAACGTTATATCTCACCATTTTCATATTATCTTAGTCCTCCAATTATTTGTAATCCTCTAAAAGTAACTTCTTTATCATCTACTCTAGTCTCATTTATCCAATGTAGGAAATTTCTAATTTCTTCCATAGATTTACACATATCATTTTCACTATTTAGAATTTCTGCAATAGTATTATGATATTTATTTAAATCCTCAGGTTTTTCAAATACCATATATTTAAGTTCTTTAATCTTTCTAAAAAGTCTATTTTTACTAAAAGTTAAATGATAATTTCCAACACCTTTATTAAATAGTGAGTGCTCCATCAAATCCAAATGATCGGGTACGTTTACCACTTTATATTTATGATACATTGTATCAGTTACTAGTATAGTTTTAAATATACTTAAGATATACATTTGAATATAGAATTCTATTATAAATGTGTTATAACCTACTGCATCTATAACTCTTATAAGAGTATCTACTGATTTCTCATTTTGCTCATATAAAAGTATGTCTACAATACTTTCTTTAAAACCTAGACAAGATCTACACATATATAGACACAAATAATCTACGACTATATTAGTCTTATCCTTCTTTGTTTTATTTTTAATTTTTAACTTATTTTCTAATTCTTCAGAATAAAATCTCCATACTCCATCAAACATCATACATAAATCAGTGCTATCATATTCACTAGCTTTGATGTAGTAACTAACTAAATAGTTTGCTATTTGTTTAAGTAAACTATTAATCTGGATTTTATTCTCATAAGTAATTCTCTGCCCAACATCCCTGTCTTTATTAACCTCTGTTAAATCTTTTAAGAAACTCTGTTTAAACAATTCGCCATACTTGCCAAACTTCTTCTTAACTTCAGGGTCCATTCTTTTACTAAATTTAATCATATTAACGCTCCTTTATATTGCCATATATGGCTTACAATATATATTGCAAATGATAATATAAGTACAAATGCTATTATAGATTTCAATTTTTCTATATTAGTTGTACTACCTACAGTTTTATACATAGTTAATCTTAATATAAATAATGCTGCTGTTAACATAATCAATAACGCAATATCATATAATATTAACCATAACGTTTGTATAACCGACACCTTTAATTCACCTCCTTTTACTATACTATTATATGTAATTATTGTATTATTTAATTTTTGCTGAAATAGATATCAACACAAGTATTAGCATATGAATAAATGCTAATTTAAATGCTATAGCTATAAGAGTGAATATCATACGAAATCCTTTATTTCTAGCATCTTTATATGATTTAAAATCATCTATTAATGTTTCACCAAATACGATTATTAGTGCATAAGATACAATCATTTCTATAAAATAATGCATTTCTAATCACTCTCCTTAAACACAATTGTTAGTAAAATATGTCCTGGTATTTTTACTTTATAATAATAGTTTTCTACTACTTTACCTTCTGATGTTATTTTATCTAATATATCTAATATCTTAGTGAACATGTTTCTATCAGAATGTAGCTCCACTGTAAATTCATTCCTTTTCATTCAAACTTTCCTCCCATGTAGCAGGTTTATCAAAATTATCCAATTCAAGTTGAATGGCTGCTATAATTTCAATTGGTCTATATGTCTTTCTTCTTGGTTCAGAATTATATTCGTGTAATAAAGTAGCAGTCGCCTTTATTAAATCTATGGAAATATATATCCATTTACTATTTATAAAACCTATTTTATACACATTATAATCCGTTATTAAATACTCATTACCATACTCATTAATAAGTTTTTTAAATGGTTCTAAATTATCATCATTTGAAATTGTAAAAGCTATCTTCATTAATCCTCCTAACATTACTATAAAACTTTGCTGTTAATATCATTTATTATTCACATCCTTTTTATATGTTATTATAATTTGACATGGTCTAGGGTCATCAGCATCATCATGTTCAATAATATTATCAATAGAATATCCTTCATTAACTATGGATTTTATATGTTGAATTACTTCCATAATCTGAATCCTAGCTAAAGGATCCAAAAGTTTAATATTTGTCTGTCTTTTAGTTTTCATTACAATCATCCTTTTTAGCTATTTCTGATATCTTATTAAGTAAGACTTCAAAATCAAGGCTGTCAAAACATTCCTTATAATCTTCATCCTCATTTATTAATTCAATATGTATATCATAGTGAGATTTATCTCCAGTTATACTAGATTCTACTATTTTAACTATATTAAAATCTATTAATGCATGTGTTAACTTATATTCTAATAGTAATGCTAATATAGGTTTCGCATCAACGTTTGTATTTATTTTAAAATCCAATTTAACAATTTTATCTGCAATAGTTTTCTCATGCTTTTTATAATACTCTACATATATAAAATTTATATGATCATGCCAAAATTCACTATAAGACCCACATGCATGCTTCATACACTTTGGATATATACCATTCTGAATGTTGGCTATCATTTTCATTGCAACTTTAGTTAAATCAAACTCAAAATCTTTTCTTCTTATCATTTCCGTTCTATTCATCATCATTCTCCTTACTAAATTCCAATTTAACATGATATGGAAATTTCTCATCTTTCTCATAAGTTTTATATATACTTTTAATACTATATCCTTGCCCTAATTTCTCTCGAATTTCTTTCATCATCTCATATACTGTGTCTCGTAATATAGGTGTTTCATTTTTAATTGATAATTTCTTAGTTTCCATTTCTATCTCCTCTAGAATACTGTTAATATACTTGTAGTCATAATCTTTCCATTTTTATTTAATGGACACATAATCCCCATAGTTGTAACTACTTGACCTAATTTATGTTCAAATTCCGTAGCAATTGTTCTATCTACGAATGCAAACTTATTCCATTCTAGTAATAATGGATATTCGCTTATATCCATTGGTAATGCAATCTTATCAATACTTTCTGGAATATCTATATATGGGTCAAATGTTACATCAATTCCAAAGACGTTATATATTTCATCTTTAGTTTCCATCTTATCAATTTGTCTTATTAAATCAACTCCTTCCTGTAAATTAAAATCATTAGCATCTGTTAATGCTTTAGCACTCTGATATATTTTAAATAATTCCTTTTTATCAGAGTTGCTTACTTTATACATATTCTTCTTATCAGTTTCACTCTCCTTTCCTTCTTTAAACTTCTCAGTTTTTGTTACAATACTTCTTAAAGCTTTCCATACAATAAGTTCCCATGCTTGATCACATAGTTTATTAAATGTATCTGGCTGTTCTGCTTCAAACTTCATTAAGTTTTCTTTATCAAAGTTTAACTTTGCCACTCCAAAACTTCCAGGTACTTCAATAATATTATCTGGATATAATCTATTCCATAAACGTACAGCTTTAATTCTATGGTCACTCCATATAAGAGTATTATCTTTTGTTTTTAATACTGTTTTACCATCTAATAAGAACTTCTTAGATGTTACCATATCAAAAACCTCATCTGCAGTTTCTCTTATTTTATTAAGCACAGACTTATAATCAAATTCACTCATACTTTTCATAATATCATTCTTAACTATTTTAGCAACTTGTTCTGATATCATTGGATTTTGGTCTGATTTAATAAATCCTAGTCCTTTAACTGCAAAGCTATCTCTTCTCATAAAGTCTTTTATACTATAATTATAAGTATATGCTTTCTTACCACTAGCTAAGTGTATTTGATCCATTACCATCTCACATTCAAGATCTATGTATGGTATTAAACTGTCATCTATACCCTTAGCTTTAGCATAATTCTTAAGTCCTAGCTTAATATTTCCTAAGTATATATTCATTAATATTAATATAACTACATTATTAGCTAATAATGGACTAGCATCTTTAAATATATCTGGGAATAATTCCATTATATGCTTTCTATCATTACTTAATACAGTAACATTACTGTCCGTGTCCGCTAGACTTATATTATTTCTATGCATATTTTGTACAATATCCACCATAGTTGGCATATATGTTCCTTCTAAGTAGTCACCTGCATAATAATAGAACCCGTATGTAAGTTCTGTTATATCTTTACATAATGTAGCTAATATTTCCTTCGTACGTTCATGTTTTGCTGGATTTATCATTTCCCCACCATTAATTTCTACTATTAAATTATCGATTTTGGCGGCTTCTAATAGGGTTTTTAGACGTTCTTTAATAGAAGGTAATTCTAATACCTTAGTAAGGTTATTACGCATATAAAGTACCTTTAAAGCGTTATAAGGCATACTTTCTAGTCTACTTTTTAAGAAACTCATTGCATAATAATTATCATAATGATATCCTAGCATAAATCTTATAACTGTATCTATATCTACGTCTGGTAATTGATACTTTTCACATATTTTATCATAACTACATTCTAATACAGCATTAATTAAAGCCAAGTGTGCTTGTATTACATAATATCTATATCCATTACCAAGAAGTTCATTTATAATAGATACAACAGCGATTATATTACGTCCAGATGTCGTAACAGTATCTGCAATATCTATATTATAGATATAAGCTTTAACAAACCCACCAAGACCATAAAATCCATTAAGTTTTACCTTAACCTTAGATTCTAGATTGGCATGTTTATTCTCTTTTATCTTATCACCTATATTCGCACTGTTGTTCTTAGCACGTTTCCATATTTGACGCACACCCATACCATTTATAAGCGTCCATCCAGTTATACTAGGTTTATTCTTATACGAATGAATGCAAACACCATTTTCATTAAGAATAAGGTTATTTTGACTATTATAATAAAAATCAACTGCATTATATTTAACAGTATCGAAATATACACTATTCATTATCTCTATAAATCCATCTTTATAATGATTATTAAAGATAGATTCAAGTTTTTCTTTATCAATACCAGTAATAATATTTGCTTGCTTAATCCAATCTTGTTTAAAGTGTTCTTTATTGCTTAATACATTATCCATAATTCCTCCATATTTTGACGGTAAATAATATTAAATCCCCGATAGATTGTTAGTCTATCGGGGATATAGTTTTACTTTAATTTAAATTTTACATACTGATAAAGTGCGATTGTTTGTTCTAATAATCTCTTTTTATATAATAAGTTATTAGTTCTGTTATACACCAAATATAACACTATAGCAATACCAGCAGTAAAAAGAGATAAGTACACCATAATTATCGCTCCTGTTCTTTTTGTTGTTGTTCGTTAATATATCTTTTTCTGTCTTTAATGTATCTTTTATACTCTAACTTAACCATTTGAAGATGAATTAGTTGTTTTGCTGCACGGCTAGTGAAACTGTATAAATATATTATCAATGGGATACTAATAATTATGAAAGCTATCATACATAATTTAATGAGAAAGACAAATATTTGGCATACTAATAGTATGAAGATTTCCATATATCTACCTTATTATATGTAATTATCTAGAACGTAATAACTAGCTCATCACGTTCTGGATAATATTTTACATTACCTTCCTTAAGTAATTCTATCTCATTATGATGTATAATGTGAGCTTCATTTTTATAACCCATTGTATGTAAAGATTTATACGCAGCCTGGTCTGATACAAAAGTATCTCCTCCGTTATATATAGTTCCAAAACTATTAGCGTATACATTAGGTCCATATGTATATACAACTGGTCCTACTACAGAACCCATATATTGAGTTCCAAGGTATCCACTATTATGTTGACTATATTTTTTACGCAACATGGTTTTACCACTAAATGCAGAAGTTTCTACTCTAACAAAAATACATAGATTATCACTATTATAAACAGGTGCTATCTTCTTATCGTAGATAGCCGAAATCATATTATCTATATCCGTCTTTTTATATTCAGTTACAGATATATTGTGTAGATTTTCAATGAAGTAATTTGCTTCATCTACTTCAAATAAAACCCATTTTTTAGTATAATCTACTTTCTTTTCGCTAAGACCTAGTTCATCATTCTGTTTCTTAGTTAAGTACTCTTCATGTTGACGTATTATATATTTTTCATCTTCATCTAATTGATCTATTTCTTTTGCTAGAATTTCTTCTATGTTAGCCGGTGGAGTATACTCCTTAGGCTTTGGTAATGGTTTAGTATCTCTAATCTTTATTAGTTCTTGAACCACAATATCAGCTAAACAGTTAGAATACTCGTCGTTTATTTGATATTGGAATGCATCTGGAACTACTATTCTGTTAGTGTCTATAAAATGAGCTTTATAAAATTCATCATCATTTAGTTTGTCACTGTCTGAACTTATAAGAATTTTATCTAAGTTAAATCCAAGACCATCTATTCTTATTGTAGATATAGGCTCTTTAACATCTGGCATATTATCAACAACTTTAGTTTTATCAGTTATCTTACCAAATATACTACAAGCTTCACAATAAGGATCTTTTTCTTTTACTCTTTCTACAAACTCTTTAATTTCTTTGTTAATCATTGTAAATATTATAGGGCTTTCCATTGTAAAAGTTGTTATATTATTGGCCTTACAGAATTCTCTTATAGCATTAGATAATAATTCATATAGGTTATTTACACTTTCGTCTACTAAACCTAGTTTTATATAGTACTCTAGAGTACGCATGTCTTCCAGTTTATGTTTTGATATATATGGTTTATATAAAAACATTGGAGTACTAGTTTTAGTTAATTTCGGTGCTTTACTATTCTGTTTTGTCATGAATACTAATTTCATCAATGTACACCTCCTTATCTATTAATTCTCTACTTCCATCTGGATTATAAATACACTTTTTATTTTCATATTCTGGATGTTCTGCCCAGAACTCATCTCTTAGTAATTGTCTTATTCTTTCACGTTCACATAGTTGATTAAGTCTTTCTATACCACCAGGTGTAGACTCACATTCATCATGGAATGCCGGACAATTCATCCAACATACACCAACATTTTTAACTATACAATTTTCACAACGTGGAAAATTCTTTATATTAGATAATACTACAGTAGACGCTAATAAATGGTCTCCTAGATTCTCTATTTCATCCATTTCATGTGTGATATTAGGATATCTTATACAAGGAGATATTTTCCCATCATATCTTACTGTGATATCTTCGTCGAGACCACACATATATGGACTATGTTCCTTATCTATATCCTTGCTAAAGTATTCTGCATTACCTTCATCATATACAGAAATATAATGTTCATATACTTGAGGCAGATACTCTTTACACAACATAATAAAATCAAACCATTCGGTATTATCTTTAAAATAATCTTCCATACTACGTAATGCATATATATGCCAATTATGACCGCTTTCTGCTATAAATTTAAGATTTTCTACGTATTCGTCAAAATCTCTAAGAAGTAAACCATTAATACTAATATTAAATGAAACGTATAATCCTTCTATTTTATTAACCTTTTCTATCATTTTACGAACAGACGGTTGCTTTTTAATAGTTTGATACGCATAATCTGTACCTTCTATACTAATAGTAACATGCCACATACGTTTCATAAGTTCACATGCTTTAGGATTATCAACCCATAAACCATTACTAATAATACAATAACGATATTCTGGATATTTATTCATAATATGTTCTATTAACTCTAAATTAAGAGATGGTTCTCCTCCAAAGAACTCAATTTCTCCGTTGAAACCTGGTTCTTGTTTTATTTTCTCTATAGCTTTCTCTGCAGTTTCTATAGCCATGTTTTTCTTAGCTTTTTCTTTATGTTGGTAACAGAAAGAACATTTCATATTACAATTTTCGCTAACTAATAAAGATAAACCGTATTTATTTTCCATGCTAATTCCTCTCTATTCTTGGTAACCATATAGAGGTTCCCTATTTTCTAATAATTCTTTTTTCATCATATACATCATACGTTGTCTTTCACATAATAATTCCTGAGTTTCTTTTTTAATATTTTTAAAAACTCCGGGATGTAATGAGCAGTGTTCTTTATTTTGAATCATACAATTCTTACAATTTGATATATAATCATTATTTATTATTTTATTCATAGTATCTGTATAATTATCTTTAAATGTACCAATTTTATCATCAAAATTCATATCAAATGGAATAATGTTTCCATTTGTATCAAATGTTAAATATGCTCCATCTAAATTATATAAGTACTGGTTACCTGGATTTAAAAATCCATCAGCAAACGATTCATCATAACCTATATATTCTTTATACATCTCTATATCTTGTTCTTTCATTTCATTTACAAAAAACCACCATTGTAAATTATCAGTCCAGTTATTATTATCTCCTAGATTCTCTAATATATTTACATGTATTCCATGATTTAATAGATGTTTACGAAGTCTAACCATTTGTCGAACATCTTCAACTTGTACTAAATCTGTCATAACCATGGAAAAACTTATTAATACATTAGGATTCTCTATTTTAAAGTTTTTAATATCATTCATTAAAAGCTCAAATTTATCAATTTTACGTATTTTCTTAGTTAGCTTAATAGTAGGTTCAATGCTAATAACTATACTATCAAAATATTTACCCCACTTATGAATATTATAAGTAGAAGCCGCACTAGTATTTATTTTAATCTTCCAGTTATTATATTTAGCATATTTTGCCATATCTATGAAGTCTTTATTTAATGTAGGCTCTCCTCCAAAAAATATTAACTCTTTATTACAATTTTCATCTGCTCTGTCTATTATAGATTTAAATGTCTTAAATTTCATAAATTTATAAGGGTGATTCTTTTGAAAACAGTAAGGACATTTAAGATTACAGAATTCACTTATTAATAAGTTTAAACCATAACCACCTATATCTCTAATATCAGTGATCATAATTAAATATGTAATCTAATGGTTTAGTACCACTAGAATGTAGCTCCTTACATAATAAGTACATTATTTTCACCCTTTCACATAATATCTCTATTCTATCAGATTTACCTGCTAGCACAGATGCTTCAATTGCACCTGGACAAATAGGACAATGTGACTTATTTTTAATCATACAGTTTTTACATTTATCCCAACGATTATCATCTACAACCGATATAGTTTGTAAGTATGTATCTAACATCTCAGTATAAGATTTCTCATTATATTTTACTTTACGATATTCTTTACCAAGGTAATTACTACAAGGTATAAAATACCCGTCTGATGTGAAACTTAGACATTCTTCCATTGTACAGAATTGATTATTTTCTATATCAGCATTTTTAAACACGTCAGGGCTATAGTTAATAAGACGCTTATATATATCTTCGTCATGTTCTCTAAACCACATTATAAAATTATACCATTCAGAATTATCTTTAAAGTTATTCTTATCTGATAAGTTCGGTAATAGTACATAATATATCTGACGTAATTGTCTAAGTACCTTTATATGGTTTATAACATCAATAAATTCTACTTCATGTCCTAATATAAAGTCGGATACGACTATATTAAAGTATAATGTAGTTTTACTATCACGTAATAACATTACTACATCAAATATAAAACGTTTAAGATCTGGTATCTTACGCATATATTTAGAAGTGCTATTATTAGGTTCTATACTAACTATAAGACTGTCTAATCTCTTTATATATTCCTTATCTTCTGGTGTAAAATTGATAAAATTTCCATTAGATGTAATACTATAAAGAAGTTTTGGATATTTATCCATTACTTTTTTAATAAGTTCGAATTCTAAAGTAGGTTCTCCACCAAAGAATTCTACATTTCTATTAAAGTATGGATTTTCTAGTGCTTTATCTATAATATCACATGCAAGTTCAAATGTCATAGTTTTATTTGAATGACAGTTACCTTGATAACAATATGTACACTTAAGATTACAACTCTCGGTTACATATAAAGTAATTCCAAACCCGTGTATAAGATCTTTCGTGTTTAGTATAGTTTTATTTGCCATTTTTAATCCATTCCAATACTTTAATCATATTTTGCCAATTAAATCTTTTAAATCTATTAGCAGTTTTAATATGTCTACCTCTACAGTGGCAGTTATCACAGTTACATTTACACTTTGCAGCAGATTCATTAAGAACACTCATCATAAGATCAAAGTCATTATTATCTATATTAGTAACTTCTGGAACCTTTGCTGCTGGCACAGAACCACCAACTCCAGCTGTAGCTTTAACACTATTAACTGCAGCTATTATAGCATTTATATGAGATGCTCTCATAAGGTCTCCAGATAAGCTTCTAGGTGTAGTTTGTCCTAGACCCCATTTAGCCTCTTGTTCTCTTAATTTAGCTACAAAAGCATTATAATCATTAATACTTGCTTTCACTATTATACACCTCTTTCTACTTGGTATATATCATTATTAACACCATTAAATTCATTAGTTACTATAACTGCAAGAAGTTTAGAAACACCGTCATCTTCTGGATACTCTTTATCATATACAAGCATACATATAGGTAATTTTTCACTACTTATGATTCCTCTTTTTAGATAATGATATCCCATTTCTATATAATTACTATAAAATATATTAATAGCAGGATTATCATATAATAACTTACTCATAAGATTAATATATTTCTCATATTCAGACGAACCTTGGATATCAGTATATGATTTACCTTCAGTAAGTGTGAATGGTATCTTATCTTTAATTTTATTATAGTCGTTATCTAAAATGTATACAGTATTTTCTCCAGTTAAATTAATATCAGTAATATCTTTAGTAATAGCGTATTGAACGACATTATCTATATTACATATTTCAGTACCATCATCGGTTCCTACTTTGATATTATTTAAATCAATTTCCATATCTTCTGCATCATGTAACATACTAGTAGCACTAAGGACTATATCGACAGATTCATCTTCTGCATATATATTAAATTCTAAGAATTTATCTTGTATAAATTCATTATCTACAGTAATCATATCTTTATTCACCGTCCTTAGTGAAATTTACATACATTCTTAAACTAGGTAGATTATTTATATCAGACTTTCCATATGTCATCTGTCTAGCTTCAGCTATGTATGTTTCAACACTATATGCTCCTTCGGAAGTGTCAATAATACTTATATCATCTATAGTTATTTCTTTAATAGATGATTTTAATTCATTTATTATATCATTATAATAGATAAGTTTTTGCATAGGAGCGCTTATTTCTATATTAAGTTCTTTTCTTTTATTTTCATGCTTAAGAATAAATCTAGTATCTACAGTCGTAGATAATTCTAAAACACGTCCATCTGAAATAACCTTAACGTTCATTATTCCTCCCTAATCATGTAACATCTTAAATGCTACATATTCTTTAATTCTATTAATTTCATTTTCCATTATTTTAGAATTATCATCATTCTTACTATTAAGATCTGTAGATAATTCTTCCATATTACTAGCAATCTCATCTAGTTCTTCCTTTGTAATCGGGTTAAATAAATCCATATTATATCTAGATGATAATGCTAAATATTTCCACCAGTTAACTTCACAAAAGTATAAGTTTTGCTTTGTTATATCACCAGATTTATTATAGTTCGCCATTTTACAACTTGTACAAATAGTATTAGCTTTACATTCTTTACAATTATACAGTCCTTTAAAGTCATCTTTACTAAAAAGTTCCATATAATCATCATCTAAAGTCCGGTCTATTATATTACCCATTATAATATCGTCACTACCCACATTATAATGACACGGAAGTATATTACCATCCGTATTAATAGTAATATAATCTTTACACATTGTACAATCACAGCATAAGTTCTTCTCATTTGAATCAAATCCAAATAAATCAAATATAGATTTAAACATAAATGCATCTATTTGCTTTGATTCGTATAAATCTATAATCTTATTATACATATTTAATACATCTACTTTTTTATAAGCAGTATGTCCAGACTGGTCAAAACCTATTTTACTATTACTTATGATATCTTTCATTTGTAAATCAAACAAAAATAAAACTAAGTCTGGTATATGTGCTATATTAGAGAGAGTAATAACTGTTCTAGTTGTAATACTGGCTGGTCCTAATATCTTTGATAATTTCATAAGATTACTAAATACTCTACCATAGCTATTATCTCCGTTATAATCAATACGATTAGAATTAAAATCTTCAATTCCATCTATACTGACTTGAACCCTTACTCTATCTTTTATAGACATATACCATTCTAAAATATCATCACTTAAGTCAAATAAGTTTGTACAAATATGTATATTTCCATTATAGTTTTCTGTTATTCTTTTTAACTTTTCAATAGTAAACCTACTAACAGGTTCACCACCAAAAAGAGTTATATCATTAATTCTATAGTCTTTTATCAACTCTAATATATCATCAATTGTATCATCTGAAATAATAGTATTTCTTTTATTTTGAAAGCAGTATGTACATTTAAGGTTACAACTTTCAGTTACTATTATTTCCAGACTTGTAATATCTTGAATCCTCATTTAACTTTGATACGTACCTTTCCAATTCCTTCTGTTTTCTTAGTTTCAACTGCAACTCCAATAATATCATCGCTGATATCAGCAGCTATTCCTATTCCTGGAATATCACTAAGTCCAATAGCTTGTCCAGCTTTAACTGTTCCATGAACATAAACGTTTACTCTTCCAGTTAAACTTATAGGAACAAATCCAGGCCTAGGCTCTCCACCAAGTAAGAAACCATATTCATCAGAGACTACTCCAACTAGTGGGCCTTTTCCTTTAGTAGCTATAGTATATGTTTCCTCTTCGCTATCTAAATCAAGCATTACTATATACCCAACAGGTATATCTATACCAGCAGCAAATAACTCCGCTAAGTCATTGGCATTCCATTTAGCACCGATAACACGTGGAGCACTCATAGTACCAGCAACTGATAAACTACCAGCTATAGATACATGTCCGGAAATATGACCACCAGTTTTATCATATTTGGTATTTAGAGTATTACGTATCGCTTGGATATCACTTTCTATGCTCATAATTCCTCCTTAACTCTTTACTAGAACTCTTACAAGTCCATCTTTACTATTGGTAACAGCATAACCTACAAAATGGTCATTAGGAACATCAGACGCATATCCAGGCAGTGTATTACTTAAGTATACTTTAGAACCCTTTTTAATATCCAGAGCACATTTTACATATACTCTTCCCTTCAATGCTACTAAACTTTCATTTTCATTCTTAGGTTGCCCTATAATCATACCAGTATCCTCTTCTGCAACTGAAATACCTATTGTAAATATAGCATCATCTGCAAAGCATGGCTTATACACTTCATTTTCAGGATCATATAAACTTAATATTAACTTATCATATTTATGCTCTGTATTTACATACTCAGACATATCGTTAAAGTTAGCAAACGAACCGACCCCTCTAATATCTCCACCAGCATTTAAGCTACCAGCTACACTCATACTACCGCTAACTGGACCTCCGCCTTTATCATATTTCTTACTTATTAAGTTTACTAATATTCTCAATGTTTGAGCAGCGTTATCTGCAGCATTAGTTTTTCTAGTAAGAATTATAGATTTAATAGCGTATACTACACCAATATTATAAGCATTTCCAGCAGATACATGGTCACTTTGAAGCGATAATGGTCCTCTTCCAGGGTCATGGTCTACTCCACGTCCTAAGTCAAGCATACGTTGGAACATACCTCTCATATCAGGAACTCTATTAGTACCTAATACCTTATAAAGGTCTGGGTACGCGCTAGTATCAAATGCACTACCATCACATATTAAATAATCTAATGGTATATGGTCGTAGTTAGGGAATGTTGCAATAACTCCAACTGGGGTAGTATCTGCAGATCTTCCTTCTAACAGATCTTTAACTTGTTCTGATAATGTATCAAATGCAGCCTTTAATTTTAATAGAGATACTGTTTCTTGTGTACCATCTTTCTTATGAAGAGTTGCCTCTACGTCACTGTAACTGTTAATAGTATTTGTAGTAAATATTTGACCTTTTACATACAAATTACGTAACATTTCAAGTTCATGACTATCGTCTGCAACTTTAAGTCTATCATTATCCTTTCCTATATACATCATATTAACAGGTTTATTCTTACTGTCATATGTTGTTATATAAGATTGCCATGGGTAACTAAGAGCCATTTCCGCATATGATTCTATTGTATTATTAAAATAAGGTTTACTACCTATTTTACTAAGGTCTAGATTCCCTTCATGGTATATACCTTCAAGAGCATCTATTCCCATATACATATGCTTAGTTAAGTAACCAGCAGGTGGGTCTGTACTCCAAGTTCTAGTATTATTATCATATTTTAAATAAGGAGGTAAATTATCACCTTCATGTTGATATTCAACCCAGTTATTATCACCGAATTCATTATCTAAAGCTTGTTTAGTCATAGGAACTATAGAAACTTTACGTACAACTACTTCTCCGAGCATTGCGTGCTCTTTATTTAGATAATAGTATTTTATCATAATTTCCTCACTTTATTCTACGCCAAGAAGTTGGTCTCACAAATGGATATTTCCAACTACCGTCGGCATTTCTTTTTTGTTTTCCTCTAGTAATAAAATACACGCTATTAACAACTGGTTCCCATCCAGTATCTGGATAAGTAACCGCAGGATGTTCTTTATTACTTACTAGTATTATACTACCAAGAGGAGGTGGACTAATTCCTATTTTAGCCATATTAATCACCTTATCCTAATGCTTGATACATCTTACTTAATAAAGTTTGATCTCTTTCAAGCATTTTAAGCATATAACCATTAAACATACGTCCTCTACGTAATTTAGCTACCATAACAGCCACTAAATAAGGCATATTATCTAATATATAAACTCCACTATCACCAAGTCCAGTAACAGCAGCCATTATTAGATCTCTAACAGTCATATTAGTTTTAGCAATTGGTGGGAATTCTGCTATAATAGTATTTACTAAGTCTTCTAATGATAATTCTCTTCCACTAAAGAAGTCTTCATGTTTAATTTCTAATGTACGGTACTTGTCTACACCGTATCTAGTACTTTCAGCCAGATCTTCACCTTTAACCTTTCCATTAAAGAAGAAATATTTGATTATAAATCTAAATTTTTCTCCATCTATTGGGTTAGCGAATGCTCTACTAATAAGTTGACTAAATACATCAGTATAAAGTTCGCTCATAGAACTTACAACAGTCGGACTATTAAATATCTTTTCTGTTTTAAGAGCTACATAAGCACTTAGTAATAGATTATATAATACTTCGAATCCACCGATTATTTCCATTTTATTATTTAAGTTTCCTTCAGTATCAACTCCGTTGCTTACTTTAATGTAACGACTTAAGTTTACAAATACTTTATTTATTGTATTTGTACTTTTATCTACACCAAAAGCAAAGCCAATAGACGAAGAGACATCATTAGCACGACACATAACGATATCTCCACGTTCTACTGCACTATAAACACTACGAAGAAGAGGTAAGTTTCTAGTTTTCATAAGTTCAAATTCTAACTTAAGGTCAGACATTTTGATTACATTATTAACAAAACTTAAATCTAATTTATTTTGTATACTAGCGTTTATAGTATTAACTACGTCAGATGCTGAAAGAATAAGCCTTTTGGGCGATATTCTCATTTAAAACACCTCTTTTAATTTAATCTTATAGATGATCAAACACATTATATACTATTGTAGGCGTGCTACTTGATCCATCCCATCCATAAACTCTTTCTTCTCTAAGGAATTTAGTTTGATCAGTTGGTCTTATATAAGCCATTCCGATATTCGAACTAGTTACTTGGAAAGTATATACTTCATGACATTGTAACTTTTTCAACTTAGTAAGTTTTTTCTTCTTAGGGTCATATCCTGTTACTTCCATACCAAATTCATATGAATTGTAGTCATCAGCTTTAACGAAGTATGGTTTAGCAGGGTTTTCTGTTAATCTAACTTCCATGTTATATGCTGCATATTTACCAGTTGGTGGAGCAACTGTTGATATACCTGATGTACTTGATGTAGGAGCTTCAGCTTCTTCAGCTGGATCTGGAGCAGTTGCATTATTGATTTCTTCTGCAGTTGGTGCTTCTACTGGAGCTGCCGCAGGACTAGGTGATGCAGTTGTTGCTGAACTAGCCGGTGTCGCTTCAGGTGTAACTGCCGCTGCTGCTGGACCTGTTGCACTTTCTTCAATAGCAGATCTTTCTCCACCAGATGCATGACTAAATGCATGAGCTCTTGGTACCTCTCCTCCTATAGGTCTAACTGGTGACCCTGCTGGAGCAGGTCTAGGCCCTGGAATATTGCTAGCTGCTGGACTAACACCTGTTGGTCCTACTACTGTTGGTCCGCTACTTCCTATTGTAGGTTCCTTTTTACCACCATTATTATAAGCATCTAATTCAGCTTCTATGAATGTTTTAATATCAGGATGTTTAGTAATTGGATCTATTGGAGCTCCACTTGCAGCTTGTACTAATTCATCATATTTTTCTAATGTTTTACCTGCAATTATTTGTAAATCAGATAATCTCATTACACCTTTGTATTTAGCATTTTTTCTTACTAATCTAAGAGCTACGAATAATTTTACAGATTTTTTAGGAGTTCTAAATCTATTTACATAAGATTCACTGTTATCTGATATAACTTTCTTATATGTAGTTACAACTTCTTCTGGAACAGAATCTTTATTAGGAATCCAAGCGTCTTCTTTAGCAGCTTCAAATGCTCTAAATCTATCACGTTGTAATTCTTCGTTAGATTTATACTCCTTAGTTTTCTTTTCATTTGGTTTAAGAGGGTATACTTCATGTGTTACCGTAGTAACTTCAGTACCTCCCATACCAGTTGAATCTGGTGTTATATTTTTTTCAACTTTTGCCATAATTGTCTCCTCCTTTAAGGGTTAATTTTGTTATAAATAGGCATTTTATAACAGGGAGGTTGTTTTTTAGCGAATGGTAAATAAAATAAAATCCCCAATAGATGTTTAGTCTATTGGGGATAATAATTTATCAAGAACCTGCGAAGGAATCGTTAAATAGTTATTTAACGATTACATATACTAATGTAGATAAGTAGACGTAGTCTTACATACACCTATTTATCAAACCTAACTCCCCAGTTAGAGATAAACTAATTTGAAGGGAGGTGCATAATATGTACTATAATGATATCTACGCATTACGTCACACCGTAATGCAAAGAAGCATTAGTAATTATGCAGATTCTTTACGAAATCAGAATGTATCAAAAACTGATTTCTATAAGAAAATGTACGATTACATTTATAGATGGTACAAAATCAAAAAGTCATCATCTATAAATGCTGTAGATACTAACATTAGAGAAGCTGCAGTAGAAGATTTAAGTTATCTTAATCTTGTGCTAAGAGATGTATCTAAGTTAGCATCTTAATATCGTATTAGAATATAGAATGCCGAGTTCGCTACCTTGGTTCTACATTCTTTTTTGTTAATTTTAATTGCGGTAAATAATAAGATAACCCCATGATATTTATCATGGGGAATATAACCTTATTATTTTTTTTAAGAATCCGATCGTAGGAATCATTAGTTAGTAATTTAATGATTACATATACTAAGATAGAATAACTAATATAATTTAGTTATTTAAATCTTTACGAAAGGAGGTTCTATTGTGGATACACTACAAAAATTAGTTATCGATTACAATGATACTATGTCTAATAGTATTTACGATTACGCTGTTTTGAATTCTAAGCTCCCAGCTGATGAATTTAAAAGTGTTATGACTAAACATTTATTATCATGGAAATCAAAACTGATCGATATGACTAATAGTAAATTTGTAGATCCTATAATGAGACAAGTAGCCGCTATTAATCTATACGATATAGATAGTAGACTACGTGTTACGTCATAAGGATGTATCCAATTGAATGTGGGTCTTCACCACCCACATTCTTTTTTGTTGATTTTATTTTGGTATTTTACAATACATTACTACACGACAATAGAAGAATGGTATCCATCTATTATGTTCTGCTTCTGGATGGGCTATAAACTCTTTAAATACGATATTATAGTTACCAGAAACATTTTTCCATTTACGTATATCTGCTTCTGTTATAGTTGTAGTAGTTTCTTGCATTTTACCAAATACTTTTATATCAATACCATTCATATTTTCTACTATATTAGTATCCTTATCTATTTCTATAATAAAGTAGTTATCTTTAAACATATTAGTAACATTTATGCTAGTAATAAATCCACTACTAATATTATTTGGATTTCTAAAGATAGTTGTAGGAATATATGTTTTACATCCATTAAACATTTCTATAAATGATAAGAAGTTAGGGAAATTCTTAACTATATGTTCCATAGGTATAAGCTTATCTGGAATACGTTCTAAGTTTATACAGTTAGTAAAACTTCTTCTATAGCTGCTGTTAGGATTTAGGTATTCATTTCCAGTATTTATTATATTTATAAGTGCTTTACGTCCAAATAAGAAATAATCAGCATATATAGTATACTTATTTTCATTATTAGAATTAAACCACTTAAATCTAAACGCGTTTTCAGGTATAAATCTTACCTTTACATGTTTAACTAAATCTATTATTTTTGCACTATAAGTTTGTATTTGCTTATTACTAAGCGAACTATCTATACGGACAATCATATTAAAGAATGCTTGTTTTGTATCAAATTGACCAAACGATAGTTGCATTATATGAGTGTCATTACCCTTCTTATAAAGTTCAAGCATTTTATGTATATCTAAAGTTCCACTTATAGTACAGTTAATATATTGTCCACGATGGTTTATAACATGATTATTAACAAGATCTTTAGGAATTATTGTATCTGTTCCAAGATAAGATTCATCAATAGCATCATTATTAAGAACTAATAACGGACAGAATGCATATGTAAAGTCATTTGGAAGATATCCCATAAATACTATATGAGGTCTTAGCACGATATTAGGATTAAGCATATCTTTATGCTTTCCTATAGAATTAATAACATTATCAAATAGTATATGTCCTTTAGAAGGCTCTGACGCACTCCATATAGGCATATCAGATATATCTTCGTATTGGATTTTACTATTAATGTCAATACCATTTAAATATTGAGGAACTGCTTTAATATAAGAACCAGCAAACATCCCAATAAACATAATCTTCTTATCAGATAGATTTCTATTCTTACACCATAGATGATATTTTTGGAATACTTTTGTAGATACTGTAAATCCATTATTATTACCACAGTTTGCAAATAGTAGTGGAATTATATGGTCTTTAGCATTAGAAGTTATCTTTTGCTTACACCAGTCAAGCCACGAATCATCATTATTATAATACTTTTCTAAGTATGTGTTTTTAATATCTTCTGGCATGCTTTCTAATACTTGATATGCATTATCTAATGTATTTCCATAAATAAGTTCATACATATCACCACATATAGCATCAATACCTTCAATTCCGTCATTAATCCAGCTATTTTCTTGAGTTATAACAGGGTCTTCGTCATTATTATCTGCCATACGGAACATAAGTGCTGCTATTTTATGGAATTCATTATCTGTAAGTTCTGCAACTTTACGTATTGGAGCAAGCATGTCGATATTCCATTTAGTTTTAGTATGAGAACCTGCAAATGTAGAAATAAAGCTTACACCTATATTAGAGTTACGTTTAGAACGAACTTCTTCGAACATATTATTAGGCATTTCTTTAATACGTCCAAATGTTAGTATAAGAGGTACTATATTAGCCAGATTATTTCCACCAGCTTTATAAGATTCTACAAATCCACCTATATCGTATTTATCTATAAATGGGTTCATACGAGTAAGCGATTGATATGTAAAGCTGTCATCAGAAATACATACAAATGGGAGATTAATTTTTACAACTGGTTCATGTTTATCATTTTGATTTGTAGCAGGAATTACACGGACTATCCAGTTATATTTAGCAGATTTAACAGTAATTTCTACACGATTTATTTCTTCTACAATAAATGTATTATTTTCCATAATAACATTTATTGGGTCCCATCCTCCAAGAATTTCAACTCCGTTAACTTCAATTGAAAGACCTTCTTCTTTAACAAGATGATAAGGGTCATCTATTAACGGATAGAATTCAAATGTACACTCATTAAGTTGACGTCCATTTTCAACAGATTCAAATTCAAATATATTTATAACTCCAAGAGTATCTTTTGGATTTGATCTAGTAGCCGGAATATCAAAAGTTAAACCTGTTAATGCACTAAATGTATTTCTACTATACATTTTATCAGGAGAACTTTCTATTACAGATACTGGAACTTTAGGAGCATCCGCTTTAACTTTGTTAAGGAAACCATATATATCACGAGCATAACTATAATGATTAAGAGGTATAAGTTTTTCTATCATTGTACCTTCATATGGTTTCGTTGTATTATTGTCATTTTTTACTACATTATAGTATAAGTTTTCAAAGTTTGATGTATACTGATCTAAGTAATCATTATCTTTCTTATAGTAGAACATATAAGCGTTAACTCCTCTAGATACAGTTAAATCCGGCATTAGATAATCAGATGTCTTGTATTTAATACTATTAATTTTAGATATTGGCCTACTTAAGTTAATCATATTAGGGAAATATGAATATGGTTTTGGTATATAATAATAATTTTTAGCACCAGATGACTGATCTCCAATTGTAAATATATTATTAGCCGATATAAGCTTAACTTCACTACTGAATATATCATTTTCAAATATTGTATGCATATTATGAAATGCATTATTCATATTAACTAGATGCCATATATTAAAGTTACTGTATATCACACTTTCAGCACCACTAACATATTTAGTCCATCTACTATTTAAACGTTGACCAGCTAATAGTCTAACATCTTCAATTAATTGATAATTACTTGGCTTCTTAAACGCAACTCTTTCTTCTACACCTTCAGTAGGTGCATAACTTGATACTTCATGCCATACATTTGGATGAACATTTGTTATAGTTGATTCATTATATCCATAAGTAAAGTTACCAGTTATTGTATTGTCGTGATACATCCATAATCCATAACATGCGTCTCTATAACGCATTTTTAAGCTGTCTTCTGCCATACCACCCCAACCATGGGCTGTTCTAGTTAGCAGTTCTCTGTATGGGATTCTTTGTACGAATCCTGGAGATGTTACTTGTATTATTGGATCTCCGTATTGATCTCTATTAGTTTTAGTAATACTAGAGTTCCACATACCATTAAAGTTCATATGTAATCTCATAGTTGCTATATTATATGTATCTTGATAAATTTTCATAAACTCACCAGATCCAATAGAATACACAATAGGACCTTCATAGTAACCATTTGTACTTATCCATCTAATAATATTAGCAGGAGTACCTGTATAATAATCTGTTACATGAGCAAACGCTCCTCTATATTGATTAGCTTCTTGATCTCTTCTAGTTCCTATACTACTAGCACTATTAATATTCCACCAAGTAGGTCCATTTGTAAGCCCTAATTTTTGTGCAGTATTCGCAAATAATAAAGTGTAATGCACTTCAATAGGATTGAAATAACTATATACGTTATCGAAATTTGTACTATATCCACCAACTCCATCGGTGTCATGATTAACGGTGTTTACCTCAGTTCTAATATTAAATTTTGATATACGAGGTACATTATTAGCTGGATAATTATCACCAGTGTATATCTGCATAAATAACATATTATATAAATTACTTCTAATTTTAGCATTATCTGTTCTATTATTGTAATAGTAATTCATATTATTAGTTGAAATTGTATCACTGTAAGGAACAGTTTTATTTCCTCCACGTAATGTCATCTTAACAAATTCTGGGTATTGATTTATACTAGATAAATTAATAATATTACGGCTCATATTTAATGCATGTTGTGCATTTCTATAATCCATTGCAATATAATCTTTATTATAACTATTATTTATACCAGCATACCATTCGGCACTTTTATCTAATACTCTACCATAATTAGTAGCAATCAAATGGTTACCCATCTCACCTTGTCTATTTATAGATATAACACGGTTATTATTAGTCTTATACACATCTGAAATATTAAATGTATCATTATCTGTTATAAACTTATAGTTTTGCTTAAATCTATTATAAGTAGATGTACTGTTATATTGTATTTGATATACGTTTCCAGAATCCAATGGCATTGTATTAATATGGTATTCGAATACATTTCTAAATCCTAGAGTCCTACTCATAGATACTTCATATATCTTACATGGATGCATATAATATGCATCTCTCCAACTTATCGCATAGTTACTAGTAAGTGCTGGTACAGTTGGCGTACTAGCCATTTTATAGTTTAATGCAAATTGATCTGGCATTACATTTAAGTTATTAACATTAGGTCTATTCTTTTGTGCTAATAATACTTTTATATAATCTTTTGGATCTCTTGTATAATTATCTTTACCAACTGGTAGACAGTCAGAGTCATTATTTATTCCATTATACATATCAACCCAACGTATATCATCTAATATATCATCATTTTTCATATATGCACTATTTCCAGCATATTGACCTAAGTTATTATTATAATCCATAAATACTGTATATTTAGTAGGAACATTTATTCTAAACTCGCTACGTTCATACGGCCCACTAGCAATAGCAGCAACTTCTGGCTGAACTATATTTATTGGAGCATTATAAGTATTACTCATATATTGAGCACCACGTCTATAAATATCGAAGTATGTTTTATTACTATAGTTTATACTATTTTCTAGACTTATATATGATGGGAACCCGCAATATAAGAAAAGGTTATTCCATTCATTATCACCTTTAGTTAAAACAAATGTACTTCTAGTATCACTTTGTGGATTATTTGGAACCGCAGGTGGTGTAGTAAATAACGCATTACCTTTACTTCTCATATTCTTTTCAGTATGCATAAATGCAATAGCATCATCATAGTTAGTAGCACGTTTATAGACAGTTATGTCATTATAGTTAAAGAATCTACTATTACTATAAACCATATCTTTAACCATATTAAAGTTACGCTTAAATTCTACAGTATTAGGAACCTGATTATCTGTAAATGCTGGAAGTTCTCTACGACTCCATAGAGTTTTAACTTCATTATTCTTATTATCATTTGAACCAAGTACATAAAATACTGGTGGAACTAACATTCCAGTAATAAGACCAGAACCATCCCGTCTACTCATATTCCAAGGAGATGGGAATGGAGTAAATTCTGCAGATTTAGTATAATCTCTGTTATATGCTCCATAATTTTCAAGTCCTATATCAGTACGTTCAAAGAATGGACTATCCATAAATTTTTGATAATCATATACCATTAGTAAGTTATTAGCATGTTTTAATGTATCACTACGATATCCAAGCCATTGGTCTCCACGTTCTGCTACTTGTTCAGACCAGTCTTCTATGATTTCTGGATATGCATTTATAGGATATTTTGTATCGCTATAGAAGTTTATATAATTATTAGCTAATATTTGTCTAGTATCCATTATACGAATACCTTTATATCCAGTCCTATAATTGTATTGCTTTTTAGCTTTACGAGTTTTATCTCTATAGTTATAGTATTGAGAATTCTTATCGTATGGGTCTATATTACCTATGGTACCAGTAGCTCCATTTACCTTTAATTGGAACCCGTCATTTTCACTCCATAACATGTCATTAGTACCATATCCGGCACCTAAATGATAAGAACCACGTTGTGGAAGTACAATTTTATCAATATAACTCATAAGTACAGACTTAATATCAAAATGATTATATTTATCCCCACTACTCCATTTATAAGAACGACCAAAATAGTCATTTTCAAATGGAATATATTGATATTTATGTTTATAGATTTCTGTATTAGTTCCACTATTTATCCATAAAACATTTCCAAGAGTTTCTTCATAGAAGTTTTGCTTATAGTCAAGTTTATCATGGTTAAGTCCTTTAATTTGATTAAAGAATGCCCATGCTGGATGGTATGCTATAATTTCGCTCCATCTAGTATTATTAGATGTATGAGGGATTTTAGTTCTTTTATTAATATCGTCTGCAGATAAGTAAACGCTCTTAGGTGTTTCTGCACCTTTAGATAGAAGGTCTGGAGAAATACTATCAAGACCATAACGTAGAGGTTTAAATATTATAAGGTTTCTATACCATTTAGGATGATACTTAATTTGTATAAGTTTCTTTTGGTCTTCTGTTAAATTTGTATTACCTACAAATATTCCAGAATTTTGTCTAATAAAATTATTTATACCAACCATAAAACTATTCCATGGTTCAGCCCAATAGTTACCATTTAATATCTTTGGTATTACTAATTTTTCCCAATGTTCTGACCATCTCTCCATTAAATCATCAGTTTGCCATCCTACAAAGTAATTTGGAACCCAGCTAACGTATTTAATCACATCTGTAAACTTCATCTTACCGATTTTCATACCATCTATATTATCTGATAGTGCTGACCTATGGTAGTTATATGCTGCACCAGACATTGGTTTATAATATTTATTACATAAGATAGTAGTTGTATACTTCTTATAATTTATAATTTTCATCATATCTTCAATCATACCATTAAATGCATAATTTTGAGGATTATGATTATAATCATAAAATACTAACTGTTTTCCTATGAAATTATTTTTATATCCTCTAACAAATCTATAACGATTTTCGACATCTTTATAATAGAATTGGTCTGGGTTTATATGGTTTTCATTCCATGGCATTAAAAAGTCGCCTTTTGTTCCAATATTTTGATGACTCCATGTAGTATGTGCTAGATCAGATCCAAACCCATCATATTTAAATATACTATTAGTAGAGCCAGCTGGTTCCACTATATATTTTAGTAATTTAGGATCATTCAATTTTGAAACCATATACGTATCAATATATTTATTATCCCAAATATAGTCAGGAATAACCTCAACTTTTTGAGGAAGTACTATATATTTAGTAAACATACTATGGTATAAACTTTGCGGAACAACTTTTAAATTTGTCATTTTAAGTAAGAACACGTTTGGCATCATTCCGTACCAGTTTTCAAATAGCCTATCTCCAATAACTTCAACTTTTGATAAGTCTACATACTTAAAGAATTTTTCAAAGTTATCATAACCTTCTAATGTCTTATTTAACTCATAACTTACATTACTTCTATAATTAACGTCATATGCATTAGTTGTTGCATATATAGAATATGGAAATGCTCCAGTAATACTAACTAAATCCATTCTAGTATGATCCTGAGTATCTGTACTTGTATTAAAAAATGCTAATTTGTTATACCTAGTGTATTCTGGATCTGTATTAAGTAGTTCTTTACTCCATGAAAATTTATAAAGTAGACCATGAAATACATACTGTTTATTTGGATCAAAAACGAATGAAATATATAACATCTCACCAGTTTTAGACGCATTAAGTTCTGATTGATTTCCAAAACTTCTCCATATATAAGCATTTGGATATGTTGTAGGTGTTATAGGTTTACCATACTCAAATATATCTTCATGGTTACGATAATTTACTATAATTTTTTCACAATTATCAAATAATGGAATATAACATAAACAATTTGGTTTAACCATAGGATTATTAATTCTATAACCAAATGTTAGTGTATTTTGTGTATAAGCATACTCTGGAGATAGTATATGATATTTAAATCTAGTATATTTATCTTTATATATCTCTCTAAATAAATCTCTCCATAATTCATCTACAAAGAAACTATATTTAGGTTTTATTATAACATCAAAATCACTACCAACACAATATGCGTTAGTCATATCATATTGCTTACGAGTATAGCTATGAGGTGCTGTATACCATCTATTAGTAACATTGTGTTTCATATCATCTAATTTATATGATAGGTCTTTATTATATATAAATGCACGCATTTCAGCTTGGAATCCAACTGCACCATTATTAACATGAGGCATTAATGGTTCCCAACCTTTACTACTTGGGAAGTTATCGTATACGTCCTTATCATCTACCATTGGTCCGATAAATGTAAATTCGTCTGTTAAACTATCGAAATTATTAGCAATATTTGCAGCATAACAGTCTACCTTAGTAAGATATGCGTATGGGTTTTTACGTGGACTATATTGTTGGTTTGCTGTCATATAATATTCAAAGAATTTCTTATAAGCATCATCAGTTAAACTAAATTTATTCTTAAGATTTGTAAGAATTGGGTCAAATATTTTATCAGCTTTAACAACTGCTCCTATACGATCTAATATAAAGTCCCATTTCCCATGTGGCCCATATAAAGTAAATAAAACATGAATTAACGCACCTATATCACGAGGTGTATTATCATCGGTAAATAAACTAGCATATTTACACATATTAGTAATATCATTATCTTCAAAGTTTACTTCATATGTATCCATAAATTCTTTAATTTTATTAGCAAGAATCATTCTATCAATATTAAATTGGAATACAGGCCCTAGAATCTCTGTAACTTGAGCTCCTCCTAAGAATAGTAAAGGAGATATAACAGGAACTTGCTTAAATGATGTTTGGTTATTAAATAAATGAGTATATTCTGATTGTACCATAAAACATCTAGCATTAAACCCGGCTGTAGTTACATTATCCATAGTGTCTAATGTAGCTTGGTCTAAAAGTTCACCTGGTTTATACTCTATTTTAAACTTTACTATATAACTATATGCAGTATTATCTTCATTAGGTATTTTTGCAACCGCATAATAAGATATCCATCCTATATTTTCAACATAGTAAAGATTTCCTTCTGTTAAATTTTCATCTACATTAATAGTAAATTCAACATGGTCAACATCAAGATTCTCGTCGGAATCTATTGCGATAAATGTATGTTTACCATATGGCATTAATATTGCCAAGTTATTCAAATCTTCAATCATAAAAGATTGTACACCTATATCCATATTTTTCATATAGTTTAGGAATTTAGGAAATTTCTTATCAATATCTGCAAATAAACGTTTATCTATTTCTTTATGAATACTATTATCTAATAAATCAACAGCTCCACCACTCCAATTTGCTTCTATTATAGACTTACAATCATCTAAAGATAACCATTCTTGGTTAGATGTTCCATTGCATACTTTATGTAATATAGTTGCAGCAACATCTTTATTACGCACCATATTATCTCCGATACTTATAGTATTATCCTTATATGGTATTACAGTTCTATTAAATAAAGCATAACGTTTTCCAGTAAATCCACTGAAACTTAGTTTATTTTGCTTTATATATAGTCCGTTAACTTCATAATCAAACAATTCGATCGGAGCTTTCCATGATCTAAGATCAAATTTCATACCAGTATCGTTAATACCCATAAAAAATGCAGGTAATAAACCTTTTCTCATTAACTCTTGTGTACCAACATACATATCCACTGGTTTGATATAGTTTTTATCAAGGTCGTTAGGTATATAGAATCTATTATAAGCTATAGCATTATACTTTATATTTTTTCTATATCCAACTTTCATAGTATCATCATAGTATTTATGATGATTATATAAGGTATCCATACTAATTGTATTCAGGTCTAGATTTTGATACTCATTAAAAATTAAAGGTTTATCAAAACCATATAATATATGATGTACAGATGCATCATATGAGCCGATGTAATGTAAATCTCGTATATATTCTACACATGAGCTAATCGTATTGAACTCAGCAAAGTTTTGAAATGATATATAATCGGAAAATGTAGAATTATATGACATATATATCGTAGCGTTGCTATTATATGTTAATGAATTTTTAAACTTGATATTTCTGATAAATTTAATATAATCACTATAAGTTGATATAAACCCTCTTTCTATCAATGATTCAGTATAATTAGTTAATAGTTGTTCTTGATTAAATATTGTAGTTCCTTTATAATTTATGAATTTATTCAATGAATTTTCTGATCCATCAGCTCCTTTAAACCAATATTGATAAAAATTGGTAAATAACGAATAATCTTTAAAATTCATACCACCATGTTCAAATGAACTATAGTCAATTGGATTTTTAAATTTATTGGGATAATCGTATGATATATTATCAGCTTCAGTAATTCTAGTATGATATACATCATATAAATAACCCATTACATCCTGATCACCTAATACATCTGTACCACTATTTTGTGTACTAGGTTCATCAAATGTTCTAAATCTATACCCATGTTTAGGTCTTAAAATCCCATTATTTAGATCAACTTCTACAAATTTCTCATCAAATTCATGAATTTCTTCAAATTTAGAGAATCTCTCACAATCTGAATTTAAAAACATTGCTGGAAATAAGTTTTCACTATTAGCATGTAATCCTAATGCATCCTGTGGATTGACATACTCATCAAATATATTATTGCGGATTATCATAACTTACTTCCTCCTTCCAATTGTCAAAAATTGTTATAGTTTTATTATAATCTATTATTTCTTTAATTCTAGTATTTAATGCTGATATGTAATAATTATAAGCATTTTTAAACTCACCTGGAGTATATGGGGCCCTATACGGGTCTATTTTAATATATAAATCTTTTATTAAGTCATCAAAAATATCAGCATAATCTCTA
>ERZ773214.46-NODE-46-length-79905-cov-7.771058_pt1 | contig 79905 bp, 113 predicted proteins | sample MGYA00511238_ERZ773214 | MGnify/ENA primary metagenome ERZ773214 (study PRJEB29015, sample SAMEA2738157) | human oral metagenome | biome: human oral; feature: human-associated habitat; material: saliva | place: China | collected 2259 ... | reverse complement strand
ATTATTATACATTATACCCGTTTTAATTTCAAACGGAATACCCTTGGTTTAATAACCTCATACCCGTTTTCAAATAAATCTTCAAAGAAAGCTACTACCTTATTATCAAACTCATCAGTTAAATTATCAGCAATTACTTCCATATACTTAGGGTAAGTGAATTGTCTATCGTTGTTCTTTCTACCATGCTTTTCTAAAAATAGCACTACTTCCCGCCAACTTTTTAGCGATTTGAAGTGTTTTTCAAAGAATTTAGAAAGACCCTTAAAGCCTTGCTCTTCAGGAGCATTAAACAAGCTTTCACCTGTTACTGAATCATACACATATAACTTACCATTTCTATTATACACTTTAAATGGGTTTTCATAGGTTCTTCTTACGCGTTTTTTCATGTCATTTCACTCCGTTTTTTAATTTCTGACTTGTTACTCATCTGTAACTTATGTATACAGTATAACACACATTCACACATAAGTCAAGTAACCTCGTTTTCTAGCGTTCTAAAATGTATTTTAGCTGACCTCTTAGGTCATAATTGTCACTTTCAGATTCCCATACGTTACAATCGTCTAAACGTACTACAAACTCTCCCGCATCAACCAATTTTTCTGCTAAAAAGTCGCTTACTAGCCAAGCAGTCACATAATCAGGCATTTCTCTATCTAAAATGGTAACTGCTTCTTCTTCCCATTCTTTAAAATTCTCACACTTCAATAACATTAAAGGCGCTATACAGTAAATATGGTTGTTATACAAATCTTCGTAGTCATATTCCCCTAAATCTTCATTGAGGACAGACAAAATTTCTTCGTCAAAGTTCGTAAATCTGTAAGCATTTACACGAATTAAGTACTCATCTGAAAGTGTACAAGAAATACCATTCTCTAAGTGAAGAGCAACCTCTTCCCAACTCTTAAAACCTTTAAAATACTGCTTGAAAGCATTAACCAAGTCAGTACATTTCGTGCTAGGCACTTTAAACAACAATCTGCCGTTTTTTCTGTTATATACCTTAAAGTGAGAAACTACCTTGCATACTTGAATGTTAAAATCTTGCAAGTCTGTAGTGTCTAAAGTGTATCTTAACAAGGAATCAAACAATTCACCTTCATAGTTTGTTACCCATACTTTACAAAATTGCATATTTACAACTTCTTCACCCGCATTTTCTAATGCATACGCTAGATTTTTGCCGACAAATAAGCAAGTCACATTCTTACCTAGAAACTCTAATACAACATTATTAGGTACAACCCCTAATAATTCTTCTCGTAACTCATTTAAACTCAACATTCACTTTCCCCGCCTTTCTTTTCGTTCAAAACTAATGTTGAACACAGTATAGCATGCTTTAAAAAGTGCGTCAAATCACCATTTCTTCAATGTCCTATATAATATAAACAATATCACGCGCGCGTGCGCGTGCGCGTATAGGATAATATAAGTATTACGTGTCTATATAAAATTAAGTTACGTTTAAATACTACGTATTATACTTCGTATAATACTCCGTATATACAATTACTATACTCGTATTACCTAAAGGTAATACTCCTATAGTAATTGTGTCGAACACCGTTCGGGTTCGACGATTACTCTCACTCTTTCTCTCACTTAAATTCACTACCCCGATTTTTAACCGCGGAAGATTTTTGCACGGGGCGGAAATTTTTCTACCCTACCCCTACCTATACACACCTCTTTGTCAAATATTTTTTAGTCACCGAAAATTTTTTGCACGCACCGATTTTTTTCAAAAATTTCTCGATTAAAAATTTCGCGGAAAATTTATAGACCCTTTTCACTTTGGAGTATTTTATCGTGAAAAGAATTCCATGAGCAATCACCGATAAAATTTTTAATTATCCTAGCATTAAAATTTTTATATGTAGGTCAATTTTTTTTCAAAAAATATTTTTGGAAATTTTTACCTGAAAATTTTTCGCGTGAAAAATTTTTTGAAAAATTTTTTCTTGAAATTTTTTCAGAAATTTTTTCTGAAAAATTTTTCTGATTGGAAAAATTTTCTGATACATTTTTTTGAAAATAAAAAAACGCTAGAAAAATTTTCTAGCGAATTTTTTTTGAAATTAGAAAAATAATAATTTGCCAATTTCATTTTTAGTTTTGAAATTTCTTCTAACTAAAATATTATTTTCGTTTTCTTGCGCTTGTAACATACAATCTAATTTTATATTTTCATAAGCATACATAGAATGTATTTCACAATCATAATCATAATTTTCTGAAAGTAAAAAATCTGTTACTTTACAATAAGTATTAAATAATGCTTTTTGAAATTTTTGATTTACGAATTTTTTCATTTTAAAAATCTCACTTTCTGATATAAAATTTTAGTTTCTTTATAATATTATACTAACACATAAATACACATAGTGCAAGTAAAAATTTTTCGGAAATTTGATTTTACTAAAAATCTGATTTTCGATTTAAGGGGTCTATTTTCGCTTGTATGGAGTTTTTATATTTTCATGATAGTTATATCAAAAAAAAATTTTTAGGCGCTTAAATCGAATGTACACGCTTAAACGTAGATATATCAAGGGTTTATGATAGTGAAAAATTGGCGAAAAAAAAGACTAGATGATAGATTCATCTAGTCAATTTTATTATATGTATCTGAAATCATTAATTGGTAATTTTTCAGATTCTAAGAAATCAATAAATTCTCTTAGGTCTTCTTTAGTGTAATTTTTATCTAAAATTACTACTTCTTCAAATTCGATATAATAAACTGCTTTATTTTTATTTTTAGCGTTTTTAGATTCATAGTAATAAATAAAATAATTATCGCCAAGGATATAGCTTTTTATATTTTTTGTGTTTTTTATTTTCTTATGCATTTTTATTTCACTTTCTATCTTAAAATTTTTGGGAAGGCTAGATTTTAAATCTAGCCTTTTAATTATTAGTAGATATTTTTTATTTCTGATACTTCAAGATTTTTACAGTCGATAAAATCAAGTAAAGGCTTTAAATCTTTTAGAGTTAAATCTTTCGCTTTTATGATAGTTCTGGAAGGGTAAACGTAAATGGCTTTTTCTTTTGGTGCTTCGCCTTGTACTTGCTCATAATATGTAATGAATAAATCATTATCGTCTTTTTTCATCACATAACATAGTTTGTTTTCTGTTCGATTTAATTCTTTCAGCATTTTCTTTTCTCGCTTTCTGTTTCTAAAAATTAAAATCATGTAGTAATCTTTACTACACTATTATAATAACACATAAATACACATAGTGCAATAGGAAATTTTGAAATTTTCAAAAAATTTTTCGCGGAAATAAAAAAGAGTAGATATTTCTATCTACTCTTATATAAAATTCTATTCTAAGTTAAACAATCTTTCAACTAACTCATCTGGGATATACATTACATTTGTATTTGATTCTGTAAAGGAAGCTAATCTTAATTTTCTATATAACACTTTTTCGCGCTCGATTTTTTCATCATCGCGGAAATTTTTCAATTTAAAATTTACTTCGTTTAAGAATTGATATAAATATTTTGCAGTAGTTCTACTGCAATTTTGATTTATGATGTAATCAAATACAAGTAAATTTTTTGTTTTCTTATCATATGCACAAATAAATGTTTCATAGGATACAAAGAAAATAAAGCGGTTAGAAATAATCTTATATTGATTATTAATTGGTCTTTCTGTTTTTACATTTTTCATTTGTTTAAGTTGTAGCATGATTTTTTTTTCTCACTTTCGTTTCTAAAAATAAATTCTTATTGTGTAGTATCATCTGACTACACTATTATAATAACACATATCTACACATAGTGCAAGTATTAATTTTGAAATTTTCAAAATTATTTTTCTTATTATATATCTATATAAAGAAAAAAATTTTTGCGCGGAAAATTTTTTACTATCAGAAAAATTTTTCTATTAAAAAATCATAGAGAAAATTTTTGAAAAAAATATTTTTGTAGAAAAAATTTTTCAGATAAAAAATAATAGTAAAAATTTTTGGTGATGTGTTGTCTATATAAGAGAGAGTAAAACAATTAAAATTTTTTTCGCGGAAAATTTTTTTATTAGTATCTTATATATAAGAGAGAGAATAATAAAAGAAAAAAATTTTCGCGGGAGATATAAGAGATATATAAGAGAAGAAACAAATAAAAAAATCGGGAGAGGTTTAACCATATAAGAGAGAGTAACACCCTAAAGAAATAACCTTAGTGTACCTAAACCTACAGAGCAAGTAAAACATATCCAACATGGCTACCTACCAGTCAGACAACGTACTCTAAAGTGTATAAATACATACCCAATAAACACATAAATCTATCTCTTATATTTTCTCTTATACTATTTATATACTCTTTTCTCTTTATCTTGCCCGCGAATTTTTTCGGGGAAGATATATTTTCAGGAGATATATTTTAGGAGATATATTTCTCTCTTATTGTTACTCTATAATTCATTCACTACCGCGAAAAATTTTTGGGCGGAAATAATTTTATTGTTTCTAATATAGATATTATCATAAGGGTTTACATTATTTTCTTATCTTAATAATACCATGTACTTATAACTATAAAATTTTGGGCGGAAATTTTTTTCGGGCAATAAAAAAAGAAGCTACCTCTCGGAAAGTAGCTTCTTTAAAATCACATAAGAATAAAGTCAAAAGTTTAGTTTGCACTAATGCATTGTAAGTATAAGAAAATGGACTGACCCATGTCTAAAATAAAATTCTTATGTGATTATGTTTTTATTATACTGTACATATTTTTATTCTGCAAATAAAAAGAAGCTACCTTGTCGCGAAAGATAGCTTCTTTAGTTGCCCGATTTTTTTGGCTGAAAATCAATCGGGTTGGCAAGAAGTGTAACCACAATAGCGGTAGAAGAGAGGACTATATCATATCGGAGTGAGAAAAGAACCTATGAGTCAGATACAATTTTATTATCATTACTACTTGTAAACATTATTTCTTCTAATGTGGTTACACAGTTATTATATCTTATCATTTATTAAATGTAAAATAACCTTCCCGCGAAAATTTTTTCAGGAATATTATTTTAAGAAAATCGGGGAGTATATCATAGAATTATTTTCTTACAGGAATGAAAATTTTGTACCTACATGGAAGTTTTATTATCGTCATGAGTAAATTGTCATGACATAGTAGAAACCTCTCTTAGAACGCAAATAAATGAATTTTGAAAATTGCATAATAAAAAGGAAGCACGAAAGAGCTGTAAAACGTGCTTCCTATGGGAGAGAGTGTAGTCACTAGAATATTGTATTGTTGAAAGGTGGTTAAGTATTCTTAGGAATTATTGTGTGTTGGTTATTAGAAGGCAGGGAACCTTCTAAAGGGGTATAAGGACTGTATATTGATAGCAGGGAGTGAAATTACTATCAATGTGTCTTCTAGTGACTACACATATATCATACTATATTCCTTATTATTACACAAATGGAATACCTTCCCGCGAATTATTTTCTGAAAATAATTTCGGGCAAGAAAAACACCCTACAGGGAAATCTCACAAACCTGTAGGGTAATCTTGTTTTTGCTGAAGGTTGAAACGTAGAAATAACCTTCAGCTTTAGTTAAACAAAGGAGGTGAACCACAAATGAACACTAGCAACATATGTATGTGGCACACCCATATAATACTAAAAATTTCGGCGGAAGTAAATTCTTTATTTAGTATTCTTTTTCTTCACATTTAGTATGGAATTCTTGAAGCTTAGTAATATACCATTTCGCCTTGTCTAAATCTTGTACATATTTACTAGGGTCTTTATACCCCGCGCGAATAATATATTTCAAAGCAGTATTGCGTAAATGACCTACAAATTCGGGAGCAGTAGAAGTCATTTCCATTAAATCAATCGCTTCAACTCCACTAGCTAATTTGTAATGCTTAGGGTGATTCACTACATCTTCTTCAGGTTCATCATCACCTAAGAAAGAAAAATCGGCGGGAGTAATGTTAGTACTTGGAATAGGTTCAGGCTTGATACGAATGTCTTCAATATCTTCGCCCAAATTTTCTTGTTCAATTACTTGGTGAATTTGTGCAAGACTATTAGACATAATAGGAGAACCATAAAGATAATTTAACTCTTCTAGTGCCATATTACTTTCATAATCTAATGTGTAATTCTCTTCTAACCAATCTTTTAATACTTGAATGACTTTTTCATAGTCATAGGCTTGGTGTAAATCTTTATAAATCTTTCGTGCTTGTAAAACTGCTTCAACTGAATTAACCATGTTTTATCTCCTTTTCAAAATTATGTAAAAATAGAGGCGGGAGATTATTCCCGCCAATAAAACTAGGATAACAATTTTTTGTAATCTTCAAATTCTTTTGTATCAACTTGACTATGGATTAACCCATTAGTTAATTTATCAAAATCTCCTTCAAGAGTAGGGTCAATAGATAAGATTAACTCTACACATTCCATAAGAACAGGCTCATCTTTAATATCTGTAGTTTTAGTTCTAACCCAATAGATTTTGTCTTCAAACTCAAAAACAATTTCATCGTCAAAGGATTCAGCAGATACAAAGATAGGCATGAAACCTTCATTTACTTCGATAATTTCTTTTTGCTCATGTGCTAAAGCCTTTGTCATTCTTTTTTTATGAGTATCTAGTTCTATCAAAATTTGCACGCGGGAATTAAAATCTTCTTGAATGTACTTAGTAACCTCATCAGTTAATGTATCTAGTCTATCTTCGTTATAGTCTTCGTTGTAATATTTACTAGCTATTTCTAAAGCGTGTAAACATTCGGCGGAAATATTAGGAACCTTAGTACGATTCTTAACAAGTTTTCGCATAGCATGACTACTAAGAACCTTAAATACTTCTTCTAATAATTCAGGGTGTTGTTTTAATTCAATAAATCGTTTGTTAAAACCTGTTTTGATTAAAGCTTCTAAAGAAATTTGTTTGAGTAATTCTGACATTTTCTTGTCCTCACTTTGTTTAATAAAATAAAGGGTTTATATTATGTGTTTAGTATAATGTAAACCCCTTCATAAGTAAAATTATAGAAAATCAAACCCAAAGTCTAAATTCTCATATTCAAGCGTTTTTAATTCGCGGTCAAAGGTGCTTTTTACTGTAGCGAATTTAGATAACTCTCTACATTCACCTTCACAAGCAATAAGTATAGTTTTCTTACTATTCATTCCCCACCCAATTTTATGTTCTTCTTTATGATATACATATAAGGCTATATCAATTCGGTGTGGGTTTTCTTTATTGAATTCTATACTTGCTTCACTTTTTGCCCGCTTTATTTCTAGCATAATTTCGGAAGAGTTAGAAAGTAACACCCAATCAGAATTATCATCTTTAGGTAAAGAACCTCTTAACTCTTCTTTGTTACTATCAATAAATTTTCGGGAAAGGTAAATACCTTCTCGTTTGATTCTATAATCTGCGTCATTAATGCCCGCTTTTTTCAGAATAGATTTAGTGGCTTCTTGAATTGCTAAACCTAACTCTGCATTTCGTCTGAATAAAAGGTAGCGGGAGTCCTTATTTTCATATTCAGTTGGTATTAAGTAATAACAATTCATAAACTACCTCTTTTTCTATGGGTTAAGTAATGTACCTTCAATTAAATTGGCTACAAAGTACATTACTATCATAGCGAAAATCATAAAAATTGTAAAACGCATAATAACCTCAAATAAAGCTAGTGCCATTTTTAAATAAATCGTCTTCTAGTTTCTTCATTTCTCTTCTAATCAAAATACCTAAGTGACGAATACTTGTATAACTGTTTTTGCCACTAGCATTTAAAACAGTGCAATCGGAAAAATCATTATATCTTCTGTCTTTCAATGCTACATTATACCTATGAATTAATTCATTAATAAATTGTTGTCTTCTATCTAATTCTTCTAGTGTCATACTTTTATATTTCATACACATTGTTCTACCTCTTCTAAGCAGGTTTAAATCTCATCTCAAAATTTTAGGCGGAGAAATAATTGCTTTATACCCTACTTGCAATTTTCTCAAACTCCTCACATTTCATAACAATAATATTTTTTGTTATTGGTTCTTCAAAAATAAAATCTCCTATTTGCATAAATGTAACATTCAAATTTTGCGGGCATTGTAGAAGTAGGCATTTACCTTTAGAGGATTCAATTATAACAGATATATCATTAAGTAGATTTTCAATTTCTACTTTGGATTCTATTGACCCATCATATTGAATAGCACTTACTATAGGTAAGTCTAATACGTAGTTCATTTTAAATTGCTCCAATCTTCGCCAAATAATTTATTCATTCTATCTGCTAAATCACCAAATCTTTCATTGTAGGCTTTTTGCTTTTCTTCATATTGCTTTTTAAGATAGTAAGCATTTACTAAAGCTACAATAAAAACAACTACTTGAAAGGCAAGAATACTATAAAAATAATCGGGGAAGAAATAAACTAAAATCGGGCAGATAATAGATGAAATCATAATAAACCTAGCAAGATATAATCTAATTGTGTTCATTTTTAACCTCTTCAAATAATGTATTGAAATACTCTTCGTCTAAAACCGCTAATAATTTATTTTCGCTAGAAGCTAAAACATAATCGCCTTTTATAACTTCACTTATAGACATTGGATAATCGTTGCTGATATACATTAACCCCGCCTTTTTCACTATAGGGTTAGTTCTAATACCTAAGAAAGTTATATCACTATCTTTAAAAACTTGTACTATTAAATCCCTAGACTTTGAAGAACCTGTAAATTTAATAGCTTTTATACTATCTTTTAATTTAATCATTCTCTATTCTCCTTCCCATGGACTACGTTGATTTTCAAATAAAACCCAAGCAGTACAGTCTTTAACTTCAACACTATAACCACTATCACTATGGGGAAGGATAGAAAAGCTATCAGGCTCATTATCAGATTTAGCAACTAAAGTGCCTAACATATAGTCATAGCCTTGTATATGGACTAAAACTAATTTGCCTTCTGGTGGTAAACACTTCTTAAACTTTCTCCACTTCATTTTCTACCTCAAAAATTCTTTCAAAAATTTCTTCTTCAATTACTAATGGGGAGTCGCAAGTATCTATTAAAATGTAATCTCCTTCTACTACCTCATTATATAATCGCGGAAAATCTTTTAGTTTAATTTTGTCACTATAGGGTTGCCATTCCCATTCAATAGGAGCATAGTCATAGAATATTTCTTCTAATCTATCTTTACATTCAAGAGTTCCGTCAAATTGAATTACTTTCAAATCTGCTATAAGATTAAAGGTTTTCATTTGTACTTCCAAACCCGCCTTTTCTTTCAACATTATGTACATTATCAATGTTTAAAGTAGCATAAGGAATGATAACTAATTGTGCAATCGTAGTACCTTTTTCAAAAGTAATAGGTTCTTTGCCATAATTAAAAATCGGTACTTGGATATGACCTTCATTGCTTTCATTGTTGTAATAATCTTCATCAATAATACCAACCCCATTAGCTAAACAAACAGGATATTTAATACCAATAGAGGAACGTAAATGTAATTGCCCGTGAGTCATATTAGGCATACTACATTTTAACCCCGTTTTTACTAATACAACACAATCAGGCTGAATCGTTGTATCTTCATAACAAGCAATATCATAACCTGCGGAGTGTTGTGTTTTTCGTTCAGGAATTTTCGCGTCTTCAAAACCTGTAACAGTTTCAAATTTAGATAGTTCATCTTTGTAAGTTTCTTGTAAAATCATGTGTTTTCTCCTTTGTTTATTAATTAAATTTGTGTATTTATTGTATCATAAATAAAAATTTCGGGATAATAGGTTATTCAACAGGGAACATCAAAAATACAAATACCACTATAATAAACACGTCAATAGTTATGTGAATTAAACCCCAATCTTCTAATTCGTATTTAGCCATAGTAAGTAAAAGTAGACATATAAAAAGTAATACTTTATAAACTATCATAGATATAACACCTCTTTAAAATACTCTCTAGCAGAACGCTTTATAACCTCTACTCCCGCTTCTAAATCAATCAAATAAGTACTAGAAAGGTATAAGGAATATTGAAAACCTTTATATTCATATACTATCTCAGGCTCACTACTTGATACTGTTATAGGTTTAATCTTAGGCTTTATAATTTTATTCCCAATCACTATTATTAAAGCGCTTTCTAATAAATTTGTATCGTAGGCACTCATTATTTTTCACCTGCATAATTTTTAAAATAAGACATAGCTTGTAATCGTATAATACCTGTTGCAATAGCAAGAGTTTCATTTAAAAAGAATTGTGGAAGTAAAGTTATTCTAAACCATTTATCTTTGTAGTAGTATTCTACTTCAGGATAATCTGAATGATGACCTACTACTCTTTCTTCGGAAGTTATAATTTCAGGCTTTATAATATCATCATCAATAACAATAGTTAAAGCACTTTCAAGAAGTTCTCTATTAACCTCTTTTTCTTTAGTAATCTTAATCATTGTCTATTCTCCCGATGATATTGCTTCAAGAAAAATTCTCCCGCGCTATTTCTCACATCATTAATAGCTAACAAATAGGAAGTACTACCAATAGCATTAACAAAATGCGCGGGGAATTGTTGTGCATACCCATTTTTAACTTTTGAATGTTTATATTCAACAATAAGGAATGAGTTACTAAAAGAAATATGTAAGGAAGGTTCTACCTCTTCGTCTAATACATTAATTGTCAGGTCTTTACGGAGTCTTTCAACGCTATCAGTAAAGATAGCGTTGTTACCCTGTTTAATATAAATAAAAAGCGCAAGTAATAAAGCAAGTAGTGATACAACAATAGCAATAGTATTCATCGAATTAATTCCTCTCTTTTATGTGCTAACTCAACATTTCTAATAACTTCATTAATAAAATCTTCAGATACTTTTTTATATTCGTCTAAATGAACCGCTTCTTCAAATAAATACGCGGGAATGGTGAAATTGTATCTTTTACCAAAAATAACATACACAATAACAAGCTGAGGTACAACCTCATTTCTTAAATACATTTCAGGAATATAAGTAGTATTATTACAAGTGGTAGTTAGTAACTCTTTTAACTCTTTAATTCTTTCTTTACTTAACATTTTTAACCTCTGTCTATAACTTTTCTTAAAACGTGCTTTGCTTCGCCTTTTATTTCACAGGCAACCTGTTCAAATGAACTCTTTCTACTATTTAAGTCATCTAAAGCGTATAATTTATTATATACAAACCCATTATATAGGTATAATACAAGAATTGTATGCTCATCAAAAGGTGTTACTGTAGGGGTTAAAATCTCATCTAAGATAGTTAAGGTTAAGGCTCTTTCAAACTTATTATAATCATCACCTTTTAATTCTTCTAAAGTAATTGGTATCATTTTCTCACCTCGTTTTGTTTCATTAGCCAAATTCTAGCTTCTTCGCGAATTTCTTCAAACTTGCCTTTATAATAATTTAAACCTTTACTCTTATCTACTTTTGCTACCTGTCTTTCAAAAATATTTCCTTTATCATCAGTATATCGAATAGTAAAATACCAATCGGTATCACTATATATTTCAGGAGCGTAAGTTCTGATATAGTTTACATTAATTTGAAATATATCATTATATAAGAGTTCAGCAACCTTATCTTTGAATATTTTTTCTTCAGCAGTAATATATTTAGCATAACCTTTATTCTGTAACTCTTTGGCTACTCTCTCCCCGCTACTATCACAATCCCATTTGAAAGCATTGGAACAGAATTCACTAGCTAGTTTTACTTCATCGTCTGTTAGCTTGCCTTCAGTATTAATTTTGGCTACCCAAAAATCTGCGCCTTGTTTAAAATATTGTACTATGTTCATAACTTCGCCTTTCTTTTAAGCAATAAAAATAATGTGTTACTACGTTATATACACATAATAACACATTATTTTAAGTCTGTAAAATCCGATATTATTTATTTTTCAACTCAGCAACCTCTTGTGTGAGTTTAGCTACTAAACTTTCAAGGGAAGAAATTCGGCTTTGTGCATTTTTAGCTTCGTTGATATAATCACTACCCTTGCCCGTTTTAAATGCTACGTTCAAGGTATATTGATTTTCAGCACCTAAACTCATGCCCGCGCCAATCATTACACGTTCATTAGGTCGGTAGAAAGCACCTAGGGCAATAGCATTAGCATTTCGATAATGCCCGTAACTGATAGCGTAACTTGCTTTATCGTTACGATTAAAATCGAGCGGGTGTAAGCCTGCTAAGGAAGCACTAGAAGCACCTAAACGATTCATTCGCGTATTTACTTGATTGATATTGTTATTCATTTGATTCATTTGAGCATTAATTTGTGTATTCATTTGATTCATTTGATTAGCAACACCTAATTGTGTTTGTTTTAGTTGAGATACATTTACTGCGTCTGTATCAGCTACCCCTGCTTGTACATCGTGAATTTGTTGTTTACCAACGCTCACATTATTTGTAGTAAATTCAACGTGCTTATTATTGCTATCAGCCACTAAGCCGTTTAAATCTACAGAAGCAGTATCAAGGTTATCAGTATTTTCTAATTTCATACCATTAGCACTATACAAAGTATTTACTTCATTGTTAAATACATGATTACCTTCTTTAGTCATGAAATTTCTTTGCGCGTCATTTACTGTACCAACTTGTACAGAGTTCATATTAGTTAAATCTTTATTTACACTAACAGAAAATTCTTTCCCGCCGTCAATATTTTGTGTTTGACTAACAGTAGTGTTGGTACCTTCAGCAACAGTTGTAAATTTTAACGCGTTAATGACTGCATTAAGTTGAGAGCCGTTGATTGCGTCTGTAGAAGTGCTATCTACTCGACCTGCCCCAACATTGGTAATAGTGCGTTTATAATCAGATACACCACTATAGCCTGCTTTATTTGTAGCGCCAACAGATACAGTACTATTAGCTACTCCGCCTGCAAAATCATATCTTTCACCATTGATGAAAATATGGTCGGTAGAGATAGCTTCTTCAGTAGTAGAATTAGTTCCTAAAGCTACTGAATTTTGAACATCTGCTACTGCATTGTTGCCTAATGCTAAAGAGTCTACTGCAACTGCTTGGCTATGAGAACCTACAACAGTTGCCCCCTGATTTTTAGTTTGAGAATTTGCGCCTAGAATAAGTTGTTCTTTAGAGTTATCTAACACTTTATTACTATAACCTACAACAACTCCTTGCCCGCTTTTTACTTCGCCATTGTTAGAGCCAATAACAGTAGAATTTTCTGCTTTAACAGTATTAGTTCTACCAATAACTACTGTACTTTCGCCATTAGCATAAGCACCATTGCCAATAGCAATAGTATCGTAAGCATTTGCCATAGCTTGTGACCCAATCGCTACTGTGTATTCTACACTAGCTACTGCGTGAGAGCCATAAGCAAAACTATTTCTGCCCTTAGCTACGCTATCATTACCACCTGCAAAACTGTTAGTGCCAACTGCTTTATTAGATTCGCCAAACACAATAGAGTTTGCTCCTGTAGCAGTATTCATAGTACCTGCACTAAAAGAAGAAGTGGCGGAAGATTGAACAGTATTTCTAGTGCCAATAGATAAAGAATCATCAGCAGTATTTACATTACTGTGACCTAAATCATTAGAAGCAAAAGAAGTAGTTGCTACTACTGATAATACCAAAGTTGCTAATAGTTGTTTTTTCATGTTTAAATCTCCTTTGTAGATATTAAAAACTTAGATACATTGTATCTTTAAATACATAATAACACATATTACACATAAGCACAAATTATTCAACATAATCTAAAGAAATGTCAGCGTCACCTAAATCGGATTCGCTATAATCTGCTATCGCCAATTTTTTAGCTTCTTCATACGTTACGTTTTCATATTCAAAAGTTAGTGTACCTGTAAACACAACTGTTACAGATACAGAGGGTAGCACTTTACTACCCTCTTTTTGTTCTTGTAATAATTCTTCTCTTAATTCTTCATCTGTCATTTTATAGACCCGCTTTTTTCAAATCTAACAATAGAGGTTCTTTTGGTTTAATTTTGTGACTAGAAAAATCACATGATGTTTCTGTACAGTTTTTACAAACACCTAGAATATCTAAATTAAATACTTCAGGGAATATCTTATGTAATTCTTTATAAATATCAATCGCCAAATTCATATGTTCAAAGCTTGCGCGCTTGCATAATCGTTTAGGGAGATACTCAAACCATGCACGATAATTCGCGGTAACAGTTAAATTAGTCATAACCCCTAAAGGTAATACGTAGGATAAATACTCTAAAGGAATACCTACATACGATTCATCTGTTATTACTTTTGACGCGGTTTTTAGTTGATTTTCTACATCACTTAAAAAGCGTTGCCAAGTATCATTTGTGATATATGTTGGTTTTTGCCAATCAGAGTAAACACCATTAATAGTTAAATCTACCCCGCGACTACTTTCTACAGTAGGCTTCAAAAAAATGTGGCGGGTAAATTGACCTAAACACTTAACACTCATTGTTAAATCTAAAGTAGCGAAGCCATGGTCTAAAATAGAGTGGTGACCTGCTTTAACAGATTTAACAACACTCTTCATACTACAATTTGAATGGTAACAATTACTCATAGCATGAGCAATTAATTGTGGACTTGAATTCCCGATTAATTCTGCTTTCTGTTTCATTTTTAACCTACTACATATACTTCTAAATATTGTCTGCCAAAGTTGATAGCTTCATCGTAGCTATCTACAAAAATATCAATGACCCCATTATAAGCCATTCTATCTTTTACTACATAATGATTGCCATTGATACTTAATACAGTACCTAACGGGAAGTCATTACTAGCTACTGCCCCGACATGGGGATATTCCCCATTTGCCATGACAGAGCCTGTATGAGTGTAGGCAGTCACTTCATAAGTTTCTGCATAACTCATGGAGTAACTACCTAACAACAAAACTAACATAATTAAAAATTTCTTCATATAATCTCCTTACTATTATTACAAGAACATTTCTATTATAACATATTAAAGAGATTTACTTCTGAACCTTAAATTAAAGCTTCATTAATATAAGCAATCAACTTTCTAAACTCTATCATTCCGCTTCTATCAAATCTTTTAACGCTATCTACATAATACTTAATTGTACCTTTATTTTTAATGTTTATAATCTCATCTACGACATCAGAACTAAAGCCTTCAAAGAAATCTTTTGTGAAGGACTCCCCATTTTCTAGGAAATCTTCCATAGAAATTTCTAACCCTGTTTTATCGGATAGTATATCTACATAATCTACATATTCTGAACTTAGCCATACTAATAATCTTTGTATTTCTAAAGAGTAGATACCTTCCCCGACTATTTTTAACTCAAACCCTTCTTTAGATATATTACTATAAAACAATGTAATACCTGTGTCTACGTCAGTAAAGTTATAATTAGTTAGAGGTTCATTACTTTCCACTTCTTTTGCTTCTTTCAGATAAATCTTATCAATACAAACTAACCCATTAACTATATCGTATTCTACGCTGATATTTTCATCTTCTAATAACTTTTTATTCTCACTCATATAACTTCGCTCCTACTACTTCAATACCTACAATAATACTTTCATTCATATAGCTATCTTCTTCTAAGTATTCTGTGTTTAATACTTTACCTGTTTCGTCAATAAATTCTACAACTAAAATATCTCCTTCTAATCTCATTATAAGGTCTTTACTTGTTTTATTAATCTTATCAATATCTTCTCTATCTAATATGTTTAAAATCTCTGTATTAAATAAACCTGCGCCTTTCATTTCACTAATAACATCAATAGTAAAACTACCTCTATACCCCTTATTTTGTAAGGTATATTTAATAGTGCTAACAACTGTTTCATAATCATCTACTGTTGGATAGTAAAACATTTTAAACACCTCTTCTTTTTAAAGATAACATAGCTTGATTACCTAGCCACAAAAAATTAGTAAATCTAGTTCTATCATACTCAATATTAGAAATACTATCTGTAATGTAGTTTTGTAGTGTTTCAAAAGTTACATACCTTACTTCTTCTTCTATGAATCTACCCGTGATATTATTAAAGAATTCTTTATCTAAATCTCCTTGATAGGAATCTCTAACTAATACTTTTAAAATTCCATTACTTTCATATACAGTTATTAATTCAATATAATCACTACAGTTGAATAATAGAACTGCTACATCATACAAATTTAACCCTGAATTATAACAGTGTACTACAAAGCTTCTAAGACCTACTTGATACGAGCCTAAATCTCTCACTTTAAAGATTAAACTTCTAACCCCTAATCTGCCCTCAAATTTTTTCATTTCAAAATTTACTTCTTCTGACATTTTCTGTTTCTCAACTTTCTAGGTATAAAACCATATCAACTACATCATTAAAATTCTGTTCTTCTAATGTATCAAGAATTGTTTCATCTTCTTCTATTGCCCGCAATAATCTGCCATAGTAACCCTGACTTTTTGCTAACATTTTAATGTTTTCTAAAATCTCTTCTCTAGTCAATGTGATTCAACTCCTTAATATAATTCATATCTACACAATAAGCACATTCACCTTCTTTCGGGTTTTCTTCAAATACAGGAATTGCAAGATAGGATAAAGCCTTTCTTAATTTACATTCCTTAATTTGTTTTTTATCAAATTTACAATCAATGCAGTTATTCATAGCTACATCACAAATATCATATAAAGCGTCTTCATTGTGTCTTTCCACATTTTTCTTGAAGGGTTTATTTTGTATTATTTCTACTTCATAATGATTGACTGCTTTTAATAAACTAGCTTGCTGACCTCTATCAACCCCGCGAATTACTTCATTGAATACTTTTTCTAAATTAGTTTTAGAAGATTTAACCCTTTTAGATAATTCAGGCGGAAGATGGAGAGAAGTAATCATATCATCTAAGGTTTCAATAAGTAACCCTAGCTTCAGGACATTCATTCTATTTCTTTGGTTAAAATATTTAATCACTTTTCAACTCACTTTCTTTACTATCTTTAGTATGTCTTAATGTGTGTACATTGTATCATCAACCCAAATTTTACGCAAATAAAAAGAGGTAGCTATAAAACTACCTCTTTAAAATATAATCAATTTTTTTGTTTATCTTCTTCTTTGTTGTCTACAACTTCTACAGTCACTACTTCTTCTTTCGGCTCTTCTTTTTTATTCAAATCACCCATAAATAGCTTTTCAAGTATAGACCCTTGTTGCGGGTTTTTATGTTCTAAAGTATTTTCAACAGTACCATTAGCGTGTACAACTCTAGTTTGTTTTACTACTTCGCTATTGGAAGCTTCATACATAGATTTTAACATACCCATATAGCGTATGTTTGTATCCATTAATTTATCTACTGTGCCTTCTAACCCGCCATTTAATTTTTCGGTAATCATAGCGAATTGCATACGCTCCATATTGTAGTCAACAATACTTTGCATACCTGTCACTAAATCTTGCATATTGCGGGTATCAAATTTCTTGAAGATTTTACTATAAGCACATACATGACCTGCTTTATACTCAGGACAAGTAGCACTATTAAAGCATACATCACAGGATAATTTAGGGAATTTTTCGGAGTAAATTTGTTTAGGTTTTCTTACTGCAACTTGACCTTTAACAAATCTGCCTTTTTTATCGAAGGTAGGTTTTACACCTGTTTCTTCATAAATCTCATTCTCTAAGGCTATTAAATCTGTAGGAACTTCCTCATCTGCGTCACTAGGACTAGGCAATAACCCCGCGATTTTTTCTTTCACTACATCATCAGGTAAATCAACGAATTCAAATTCATCTTCCTCTTCTAAGTAGTGGTCGCGTTCTTTTGTTTCGCGGTCAAAGTTAGTGCCATAGTGTAATAATCGTGTATCTCTACCTTCAAAGCAGTTAGTAAAGAATAGTTGTAAATCTTCAATCTCTTCTTCTTCACTACTTGTAATAGTACCTATAAACTGCTCATGTAAAGCGTGGATAGCCATACAATTATTAGCAAGGTATTCAGCTTTTAAATCTTCCCATTCAGGTAAATGCCAACTTAAAAAGACTGTCATAGTCTTTATGATATACCTTAATTCATCTTGTGGAATGTCAGGGTTTACATTGTAATTGATAGCATAATCTTTTACTTCCCCGATATTTTCACTCAAAATGTTCTCTACGAATTCTACACTAGGGAACATTTCCTTGTCTACTTCATCAATTCGTTGCATTACCGCTTTTGGTTTTTGCCAATACATTCTTTTCTTTAATCGTTCTTGAATGTATTTTTCACCTCTACGGAATGAGTAAAGAGATAATTTGATAGTTTCATCAAAATCTACTTCGCGCAATTTTTCAATATCAAAATCATACTCTTTAAAGGTTCTAACTCTAGGTACTACCTCTTCATCGAATTGATGTTTCTTATAACGTGCTACAATTTGCCCGTTCCATACAGAATATTCGCCATATTTAACCCCTGCAAGCCATGTTGTAGAGTCAACTGTATAGAAAGGTAATCTAGGTAAAATAGCAGTACGAGTCATACCCATGCCATGTACTACTGTTCCATATCTCTCCGCCACTTTTAATTTTTCGGCAAGAAAAGATTCTGCACTTTGTAGATTATCAGATACTGCGGATATACCTACATAAGGGTATCTCTTACAATACTGCTCCCATGTCAATTTAGTCGCTTCGCCATGCCAAATAAAACATACAGGAATACCTGTTTCAGCCATGAATGGTTCAAAATATTTTCTATTCCATTCTTGTACAATATCTGCCCCGACTAAATATTCTAAGTCTAAGTTAGCAATCGCGAAAATATGGTCTGCGTGTTCACGCGCCCATGTTAAGTATATGTCTATATGTCTTTCCCATTGTTCGATAGTAAATGATTTATACTTATCATCTTGAATATACGTAAAAGCACCTGAATCTACAAATACTTTACATTCAGCATTAATAATATGATTAATCTTTTTAACGTACTCAAACGATACAAGGAAGTTACGAATACCCATACTGTAACACATATTAAAGAAGCGTTCAGATTCTACCCCTGAATACAACATACTAAATGGTCGCTTAAAGTCCATTAACTGTTCTAACTCTAAACGAATATTTCTTCTGCCCCGCTTTTTTGTAGGTTTTGTTTCTTCAGTTTTTTCTTCTTGCAACTCTTCTGAAAGTTGTTTCGCTTTTGATACTACTGCTTTTTTCTTCTTTTTAAATAGTGCCATTACTTAATACCCCGATTTTCATACGATTTACATATTCTGTTTTAGTGTTACATGGAACTTCAACACCTCTACAACGAACACAAGTATGTTCTGCTTCAACCTCAACTTTTACATATTCAGGTTCAGTATATTTAAAAACTAAATCAGCAATTTCTTTAGTTAGTCTTTCTTGTAATTGTGGTTTTTTCGCCACGAATTTTACTATTCTAGCGAATTTAGATAAACCTAATACTTTCTTTCTAGGCTTATAGGTTATTTTAGCTTCCCCAAAAAATGGAAGCCAATGATGTTCACAAACCGAGGAGAAAGGAACAGTAACAGTTACTTCAGAACTTGCCCCTTCGGAACTAAACACTTTTATATTTTCAGGTTCTTCTTTATGTAATGAATCAAAAATTTCATTCACATACATTTTAGCCACCCGTTTTGGTGTTTCAAAATTGCCCTCTGTAATATCAATACCTAAAATGTTCATAATCTCTTTTACGTTCACTTCTATTTGTTTAATCTTTTCTTCGTTTGTTAGCATAATCACTACCTCAAAATCTACATTTAGAATTAATTATACTGTCATTATACCTTAAAAATAAGCAAAAAGAAAAGGTAGTGCATACACACTACCTCATTCTTAATACAATAAAGCGTCACGAATTAATGGTTTTTTACCTTGCGCTCGTCTTCTTGCATTTTCAGCTTTCTGTAATCTAACACGATTAGGGTTAGTTCTAGGAACTGTAATACCTACCCCATAGTCATCGTAGAATCTGCCCCAACGTCTAACGTGAGGACTTCTTAAAGAGCCTGCGGTTGGTCTACCTATACCAAAAGAAGAGCCGTTTCTGAATCTGCTTGAAAATTTGCTAGTAGATACACTACTTTTATTAGAAGATAAGGAACTACTTTTAGTTTTTCCCCCCACCTCTTACATGGACTGCAAATACTTTCATAACAATCACCTAAATTTTGTCTGTAAATTGTGGAATATTTAAAGAGGGTCTTTTAGCGGATTCTTTATGATATTCTCGAACTACAGATACATTCAACTTTTTACCGCCCTTTGTCATAGGAACTTGGCGGGAAGGTTGAGCCTGTTTTACATCAGTCATTCGGTCTGTAATTGGAGTAGCTACCTTTAACTGACTTCCAACAGGTGGAATATTAGCTTTTTTCGCTTTAGATTTAATGTCAAACATTAGTGTAACCGACGGCGAATTGCGTTACCTGCGGCACTTGCTACTCGTTGTATGCCTTCACGGATACGTTGGAACGTACCTCGTTGAGGTTGGGGTGTATAATTACGGCTTCTTTGTACAGTTTCACGGTTTCTAGTGGTTTTAGCATTAGAGCCACCACGTACATGGATTGCGAATACTTTCATATTATCATACCTCATTAATTATCTAGAATTACGATTACGAAGAGGGTTGCCAGAAGCACTACCTCGACCAATAGGTGTAGTTAAACGTGCAACACCTCTACGATTTTGGTTAGCGTTAGCATTTAACTCATTCTTAGGTTTAGCTTTAGCGCCAGAGCCACCTCTTACATGGACTGCAAATACTTTCATAGTTTTGGTACTCTCCTTTCATAATAAAGTCAGTACGAAGAGGACTTCTGTGACCTATAGGAATTGTATTCCCCGTAGCTGAACTATAACTATTAGGGAACTATACAGAAAGTTTGTTTTGTACTGCACTTTAAGGATAACCTAAAACTATGTAAATGTAAATGTATACTACTATACACTATTATAAGTGTTTTTTGATACACTTAAATAAGTAGACCAAACATTCTCATCCGTTTTTTCAAAAGCAATAGGGAATGGGAAGTTATATAATACCATATCACTAAATAACTTTCTCATCTTTTCACTTTTTAAGTCTTTATCAATTTTATCCCAAGTAAATACTACTTTCACCCGAATTTTATGTTTAAGTACTTCTTCATTGATATTGAGTAGAATATCCTCTACACTATGTCTATTTCTTTTAGTAATTAAAAAGTCATGTTCATAATATAAGATTAAATCTTCAAGGCTATAATGTTCCGCTTTTTCTATTTCTTCAATGGCTCTATCGTAACCTGTAAAATGGCTGAAATATTTAATCATGCAAGCAGTACTTATAATATCTAATAGACCTGCACTATCATTTCTTTTCAATTCAAAAGGTAAATGAACTTCATCAAATAGTAATATATCTTCTTCGTGATTTTTAACCCATTGTAAATCGTATACATGAATACTAATAATAACTTCTACATTATAAGGTAATTTTCGCACCAATTTTTTAAATCGTACTGCTTCATCAAAATTAGTGCGACTACAACGAATGAACACCTTATTTAATGGTTGAGTATTCAACTCATATGATTCTTTGACTACCTCAAATAAATCATCTGCAAAAACAAAATTATCTGTTAAAGAATTTACATTTACAGAAATTTGATTATTAATATAAGTACCTAATAATAATCTAGCTACATCACTTGAAGATTCACAATCTCCACAATCTCCGCACGGAATTTTCCCGTCAATTACATAATCACAACTAGACCATTCATTAGGGAGAATGTCATATTTTCTTGCAAAACCAATTAAATCTACTTTGCAGGTGTTACAGAAAGGAGCAGAAATAATAATAGGTAACCCTGTACTTTCTTGAATAGCTTTGGTTTCAATATTAAAGTATTTAGGTGTGCAGTCATTATAATCTCTACTACCTTCCCCGCCGATTGCTCCAACAAAAATAGTGTCACATTTTTTAGCTTCAGCAACAGAAGAAGCGAAGGCAAGGAATACCTTATTGCGTGATTCTAAATATTGATGTTGAGTATCTTCATAGTAATCATCATAGAACCCGCCATTAGTCCATGTAAATTTTGGTATATTAATCTCTATGAATTCATAACCTACTCTTTTACAATGTTCTTCCGCCCATTTTTTCTCAACAGGATATGACTTTTGATGATAATTGAAAAATAGACAATACCCTTTTTCATACTCTAATTCATTTTTTACATAGTGAGTGAGTACTACACTATCAAAACCGCCACTACATAAAATGACTGCTTTCTTCATTTTATTTCACCCCGACTATTTTGTGCATTTGAATTTGTAACCTAGCGTCAAATTTATCAGGAATTTTTAAAAGCCATTCAGGGAGTAGTTCCGAAGTCTTACAGATTTTATTATCAGAATAAAACATAGGACTAAATAAATAAGTTAAATCCCCTCTATTAGCTTCATTTATAATGCTTAAAGCATAATCAAAATCTTCTTTCCCGCCAATTACACATTTTACTTCATCACCCATTTGTAGATTTTTCATATTATCTAAAGTGATTTTTCTAAGGTCTTTAATTCTAACCCCGCTAGAAGGACATTTTATATCCATAATGAACTTATAAGTGTTATACCATGAACGACCATTATTTGGAAGTTTACTTACCCCGTTTGTTTCAATACAGACAGTTTTAAAAAATGTACTTATTAATACTTCAGCTAGATTAATTGTTTCTTTTTGCGCTAAAGGTTCTCCACCCGTAATGCAGATAGTTTTAAATGTTTTACCTTTAGTAACTCTTTGGATAGCGTGAATAATATCGGGAATACTCATTTCCCGCGCGTTTTCTTCGTTTTGTGGTTGGTCGCAATAAATACAACTCAAAGGGCAACCATACAATCTGACAAAAACTGTAGGCAAGCCTGCTAGTGTAGACTCACCCTGAATAGATAGAAAAATCTCATCAATTTTTAGCATACGTTTATATCTCCTTAAAAATTAGTCGGGAATGTATTCAGCATAAGTATCTCGTGTTTCCCATACTCTAACTCTTGATACAAATGTTTCTTTATAAATACCTTTCTCCGCCTTAATTTTATTTAATTCGCGTTCAGTAATTTTAAAAATATGGTATGCCATAGATTCAGCAGTAGGGTATTCATCTAACCCTTCAACATAGGTGCTATCTCTATGGTCGTATAAATCTTCAATATGTTCTTTGTAAATCTCTTTAATATCGCCAAAGTCCATAAGCATATTAGGGTAGTTAGCTTCACCTAAAAAGGGAGAACTAAACTCTAACTCAATCATATAATTATGCCCGTGAAGTCTTTTACATTTACCTTTATGGTCTTTCAATGTATGTGCGAATGACGCTTCAAATTGTCGCATTACTTTAAACATTGTGCTACCTCTATTTCATAATTTTTAAGCTAATAACTGTTCTTTCTTCCCCGTTTTCTTTTACAGAAATAAAACCGGGAAGAAGATATGTGTCTAAGCCATGAGTGGATAGTACACCTCTAGCTTTAATAAATGCTTTCGTTGCTTGGTTCAATGCCCCTGCTCCCATAGCGCGTAATTCTACTTCATTGCCTTCTTCAATACTGCTTACAATACAACCACTCAATGTAGATACAGAGGAAGAGGAAGATACTTTTATTACCTGTTCTGCTTTTTTCATCAATTTTTACTCCATTAATAATGCTACAATATGTTTTCTATTAATGAACCCATAATATCGACTGTCATAACTCATTGAAGGGTTATCACCAACAAAGTAACATAAATCATCTTTAATCATCTTTAAACGTTTAATGACTAACTTACCCGTTGGGTCACGATATACATAGATTCTTCCGATTTTTGGAGTATCAAACTTATTAAAAAATCGGCGGGAATGTTTTTTCTCCCCGTCTAATAATGTAGGGTACATACTATTACCTACAATATCTAAATTAGGGAATACATAATATCTTACTGCTATAACTAAGATAATTAAAATTAGGACTACAACAAAGAGTATTAAAAATTCTAGTGGTATTTGTAAATTAATCATTTTACTAACCTATCTCCCGCCAATTCTAAGAAGTCTTTCATGTCTAAAGTAATCATTCGTTTAGGTTGTTTTCCGTCAACGTGCATTAGGTACACAATAGTTGGTACTTTACCTTTAGGACAATCAGAAGTAGCTTGCTCCCACCATTTTTTAATCTGAATTGTTTGGGTATTCTTACACTCAATGTGTAAAACAAAATCAGCGTTTGAATCAGCAGGAACTATATCACCTCTAAAGCCTTCTGCGGTTTGTTTATTTTTTGCAAAACCACCACTCTGAGGTGTTCTAACAAATTCTAAGCCTGTAACTTCTTGTAATTGTTTAGCTACTCTACGCTCAAAATCTGCACCTTTGTTGCGGTTTCTTCTCCCGCGAACTGAAGCACTTACTTTAGGCTTTTCTTCTTGTTTCTTTTTTAATTTCATGATAACTCCTTCTACATGATACCATATCTATTGCAAGAAAAGGTACTAGCTATCTAGTACCTGCGTTCTTGCGTACATTAACACTTCTATTTTCATTTTCAAAGTCACTATTTCTTCTAGTCACTTCCCGACTTAATAAAAAGATAGCGTCTTCGATATTGGCAATACTTTTAGATACCATATTTAGCTGATTTACTTTATCGTTCAAAAATTCATGTGCTTTTTTAACTTCAGGGTCTTGATTGATTAACCTTTCTTTCGCCTTTTCACTCATCTTACTTTTACTGTATTCTTCATACATTAAAGCACTAGCGTTATAGTACCTTCTTTCTGCGCTTTCTATTACTAATTCTAATCTACCCATTACTGTGCGCTGAAAAATTTTCTGTTGAGTGAAAGCATTAAGCATTTCACCTAAATCTCTTGTAGTAATATCAGTTAAATTTTTAGGTAACACTAAATACTCTCTATCTATATTTAGGTTATCTGTGTCCATAAGTAAAACTCCTTGCGCTTTTAATTCATCTTCAATTTTTGCGAAATACGGAATCTCTTCGGCTTTCTTTTTTACTTTAATAGTTTTACTCATCACACACCTCTAAATAAAAATAAATGCTAGTACTGCTAATACAGTAGAGATACCAAAGCATACATAGTAGAACTCTCTCATACGTTGTAATACTTTATCTTCACTATCACCGATTTTTCTAAATTTAGGAATATTTTCGGTAGAGAAAGAGTAGTCATAAGCAGATACTACAAAAATTAACCAAACTGCTATAATTGCTATTAATTTAATCATAGTTATATCACCCAACATTCATCTTTATAATTACAAAATCTACAAATGGAATCAGATTTTCTAGTAGCTTCTCTTGGTGGAACTGTTCCTGTTTCTACACAGTCATTCACAAAAGAACACCCCTCTAAAATCTCCGCTATTTTTTCTTGATTTTCAGGAGTTGTACTATCAACCACAAACTCTTTTAAATCTTGTGTATTCTTATTTTCATATAAAAAGACAACCTTTGTAATTGGCTTTTCACATGGATAAATTAAATCATCTAATCGTAAATGTAACCCAACTTGGAACGCGATTTTTTCTTCTTTAGTATGCTTACTACCACCCTTTAAATGTTGGTAGTATTCAGCGTACTCTTTAGCGCGTTTATCACTACTCAATCGGAATAAAAGCTTATTCTTATATTTACTTTGTAAATACTTTCTATGAGATTCAATACAATATACATACACTAAACCTTGTAATGTATGCTCAGGCTTTTCGCCACTACGAAGACCGCTATATTGGTTATCATTAATACTTTTTAATTCTAAGATAGCATATTCGTCACCTAAATCTAAAATGCCGTCTGTATGCCCTTGAATATTATACTCTTCACTCAATACAGGAACTTCATCAAGTAATAGAATACCTGAATCTAACATATATTTCTGTGTTCGTTCATGGAAGTACGTTCCATTATCAAAAATTCGTTGTGTTCTAGCACTATAGGAAGTCTTTGTGCCTTCCCCTGTTCTAGCGTAATATCTAGCGCGTTTACATACTGCAATTTGTGACGGAGCATTTACATTAAATGCCCTGTCATTATCCTCTTTTTGTAATGTTAAAAGGTAATTATCTAATCTTGCTATAATACCTTTCTTCTTCATATTCTCTTTTAAAAATTCTAATGCCATTCTACTAAGCCTTTCAATACCTCGAAAATTTCTTTAGGTATAACTACGATAAAGGTATCATCTTCAAATATAATTTCTTGGATATTACCTGTTTCATATTTTAAGCGAATAGATTTTTTCGCGGGAATTTTTTCTTCAAACCCTTCTATGTGTTCTTTAAAGAAGAATTCAAAATCATTCCCATTCATAACAATTACACTTTGTTTTTCTATGCAATCATCATTAAAATCTATATACATTAAGGGTGTTCTACACACCTTTAGTGCTTCTTTTTGTACTTTCTTCCATGTGGCTAAATTTAACGGGTAAAAATTTTTCGCGGTAGTTTTACATTCTATTAAAAAGGTATCACTTTTTACATCGGCTTTATCTAGTAATGCTCCACTACCTATTACTGTTCTCCCGTCTAATTCTTTCGCCACGCGTTTTTCTTGCTTAATACTTTTATACTTTGTAGTACCTTTTCTAGCCATTGTAAATCTCATTCATCACATCAAGGGAATCTAAGAAAACTTCTTCATAACCTTCTAAAATATCAACATTGATTGGGTCAGGCTTCCACCACATACAATACTCATCGCCGTTTTCTTGTGTACACATATCGGAAGGAAGTACATTATTACAAGTACAGGCTTCATACCAACTCCCGTCTTTTTCTTTAACAGGCTTAAAGAAATCACATGATTCACAAGATTTTACATAAGACCCATATCTTGATTTTTCTAAGCTTTTTAATCTTATATAAACAGGAAGCCAACCTTTTTCAAAAGCTTCGTTCATTATTTAGTCTTCTCCTCTACTAATAATACTTCTTCCCGCAATTTTTGTATAAGGTCTTCACGCTTTCGTAATTCGTTTGTGAATTTGTCTAAGCCTTGAATTTTTTCTAAATCGTGGTAGCTATACCACCCGCCACTTTTGGAAATAACCCCTAATACAACCCCAACTAACACCATGTCTTTAAATACATCATAGTTTAAAGCAGGAACTCCCGCGGAATTATTTTCATCAAAATAGAAATCAACTTCGCCACTACGATAAGGAATACCTAACTTATTCTTATCAATCTTGTACTTTGTGATTTGCCCTACGATGTTATCTTTTTCTTTTATCCAATCGCCTTTTCTTAAACGTAATCTAACTGAATAAGCAAACTCTTTCGCCCTGCCACCGGGTGTATAGTCTGGGTCGCCATAGGCACCGATTTTACTTCTAAGTTGGTTGATAACTATTAATGTGAAAGGCTTATGACCTTCTCGTGCTAATTTATTATTAGCCATTTGATACTTAATAAAGTATTCAGCTAACTCTTGTTGAGGTGTACCCATTCTTCGACTTTCGCCAATTTCAGCGTCAAGAATTGTTTGAGTAGCTAAACTAGAAGCTATACTATCAAACATACAAACTTGTATCTCACCGCTTTTTTGCCACATTTCAGCAATAGCTAAAGCTTCTTCTAAACTAGCAGGGTTACTGATTAATAAATTGCTAGAATCAATTCCGCAAGCGTTCATATATTCAATATCATCAGAAGTACCTTCTACATCTATTAAGCCACACATAAGACCTTTCTTTTGTGCTTCAGCCATGATATGTAATGCTAATGTACTTTTGCCTGTATGATTTTCCCCGCTAATTTCTGTAACGCGACCAACAGGAATTCCCCCGTTTAAATCTGCGTCAAGTTGAAGAATACCTGTAGAGATAAATTCTCTCTTTTGTTTGTCTTTAGCTATGCCTACTCTAACTGCATTATCCCCGAATTTTTTATTCATGCTTTCAATTAATTTTTGCATTTCAGGAGATATGGAAGGGGTTGTATTAACTCCAACCCCTTTTTTAACTTTAGCCATTAATCAATACCCCTTTCACTTGTTACATATGTTTCATCAATATTACTATCTTCTATACAAGCTTCACTATAGAAATTTTCTTCCGCCCATTCAATAGCTTCATCTTCAGTTTCTGCTTCTACAGTAATATTAATAAGACCACTAAATAGTACTTGTACGTTAAATTCTTTCATAGTATTACCTCTACTTGGCTTCGTTGTAAGATTCTTCTTCAACTAACTTATCCCAACTTATATGATTTTTAACTAAATCGTTAAAATTTTTTCCTAGTCTATGTATTTCTGCATGACAGTTAGGACATAATACGGAATGGTTACTTGGTTTATTGTTTCCGTGATTAAAATCTATATGATGTAAATCTAATGTTTCAGAGTAACCACAACATTCGCACTTTCCATATAAGGATATAATATAAGCCTTCAAGTTTTTTGGTAAATGAGTTTTTATGCTATCTAAATCATATGAATTTTTATATAATTGTAAATCAAAACCTGAACTCTTTAAAAATCTTACTCCACCCTTAGCTTTTAAATCCCATTGTTCTGTTCTACTTCTAGTCTTTATACCGAACTTTTTACACCAGATACCTAGCGTTGAGGGGTGACAATTCAACATCTTAGCTATATCGTCTAATGAGTATTTAGAGTACATATCCTCTAGCCACTCTTTATTTGCATAAGGCTTTCCACAATTCATTTTAGCCCTTGCCTTATAAGAGAAAGCTTTTATAGTAGGTATGTTATGAATCTTTTTCCAATTACAAGCGGTTTTTACATTTATATCAAAATGCTCTGCTACTAAATCAATAGATTTTAACTCATTATATACTTTCTCGAACTCGTCTTTAATCCTATACTTTTTCTTTTTAACCAATTTAATCTTAACTTTTTTAATGCTATTTAAGTATTTGCCATTCCTTATAGTCATATTATAACTTTTTAGCTTATTTGCTATTGTCTGTCTGCTTAAACCTAATTCGTCTGCTATTTCTTGCAAAGTCATTTTTTTATCTACATACAATTCTTTTAACAAATCCTCAGGCAAATTTACTTTTCTCATAATGTATACCTCTTAACATAAATAATATATTTAAGTTAAGTATAACATATTATTTAGCATTAGTCATTTAGCATTACTATTTTCAGTGGGTAATTCTATTTCGCATCATTGTAAGAGGGTCCTGAATCTGAATCCGCCTTTAACTCTACTTTCAAAGATACATTTTCCCCGAAAGGTTTTGCCATAATAGCTTTAATTCTTTCTTCGGCTTCTTCTACATACTCTTCAGGACATTCATACACAACCTCATCGTGGACTTGAACAAGCATATAACAACGATGTTCTTCAAACCACGGGTCATTTTCTAAACGTACTTGTGCAGATGATACAATATCGGAAGCAGTACCTTGTACTCGTGCATTTGTCGCTAAACGTTCACAATAGGAGCGAATTTTATTATCACTACTATTAATACCTTCTAAGCGTCTTTTTCTTTTTATAATGGTATAAACAAAGCCATGTTTTCGCGCGAATTTTTTATTTTCACGAATCATTTGTGCTACACCTTTATAACTATCAAAGTATTTATCAATGTATACTTGTGCTACATCAACCCCGTTTTTTACCCCAAATTTTTTGTATTTTGCTAAATGCTCTTTATCTCCTAAATCAATAGGAGCGCTTCTATCATACTTTAGAGAATCATATAAAGCACTAGCACTTCCACCATATATTAACCTAATCGTGTTTACATTTCTGTAACATCATTTAATGTACGATTTAGAGTACACCTTATATTGACTGCCAATTTTTTATAAGGACTTGTAGTTCCATTCATACTTCTCTCAATCTGTCTAAGAAATCTATAAAACTTTCTACTTAAAACTTTCACTTCTAATGTATTGTTGTATATATACATTAAAAACTCATAGTAGCTTATTCCTGTAAAGTCAATTCTAAGTAGTTTATAATTACTGATAACCATTACATTGATATGTGATAAATCAATCTTATTTAAAAGTCTGTTCTTCAATGAATTCCAAGATTTTTCAGTTATTAAGAATGAGCAAGATAAACTATCTTTTGAGATACTCCCGTCACCCTCAAATAAACCTAGTAGCAAATATGGTAACTGTTCATCAGTAAACTTAGCAAATGGAATTTCAAAGTTTTTATAAGACTTTCTATCTAGCAGATTTAATTCATCTTTTAACCTTTTGCATAAATCAACACTATGGAAGTTATACTCATAACATAACTTATGTTCATTTAACCCTTTATCTTTAGAGCCAAATAGGTCAGCTATATACCTCAAATGTGTTTTATCTTTCTTAGATAGAGATAGGCTAATTCTGTAATCATTTATACTCCCGTCAGAATATAGCCACCCCATTAAATAAGCACCTATATTTGTCATTGGGAATAAATTTTTACTATTAAAAGAGTATTTACTTTTCTTTTCCCGCTTAAATTCTTTAAAAGCAGTGCCTACTCTTTTTAAATTAATTCTAACAGTATCATAAGAAAGACCAGATTTTATACAAATGTCTTTTATTGATTCTCCATTTTCGTAATCTTTTTTATACGAAACCCAATCAAAGTTTTCTCTATAAAACTTCCCGCGTTTTACTGCGTCATTTATAGGAATGTTGTTATCAATAAGTAATTGTTTTAATTTTTCTTCATCATGAAATTTTGGCATTTTCTACCCCCATATATTAGTATAACATAATTATACTATTTGTATGTTGGTAGGTCAATATTCCCCCATTCAATACACTACTAAATTTATCCAATAAGATACTTCGTGTATTCCTATTATCAGGCTTAAATTTAAGTAAGTCTAATAATAAACTCGTTACACCTTCGTCTTTTATTACTAAAAGGTTTTGGCTCGGTATTACCATATCTTTCGACTTAGGCTCTCTTCAATATACCATAACACTAATAAATTATTTGATGTGCTTTTATTAGCTATTGGAACCGATATGAGAGGGATTTATACTTCCCATTTTTAATAGGCTAGGAAGTTAAGCACCTTCGCTGCCTGTCTTAGGTCAGGGTGTTTTTGCTTAACTGTTTTATCATCACAGTCATTCAATTCAAACATATTAATAGCAGTAGTACCATGAATATCTTTCCCGTGAGAAAACATATCAAGTAGTAAGGGGTCACCACTCAAATGAGCAGTACATCTAATTTCAAGGTTAGAGTAATCGACTGCAATAATCTTCTTGCGCTTTTTTGTTACAGGGTCAATACTACCGATAAATAATTTACGGATAGCATAATTGTCTTCATCACCATGAGCCTTTGGTAATTGTTGCAAATTCGGAGAAGAGCAAGAAATCCTACCACTAGTTGTACCTATCTGATTAAAGCTACAATGTGCTTTCCCATCATCATATAACTGTTCTTCTAACCCTTCAATAAAGGCAGATTTTAATTTTGCTAATCTTTTATACTCTAACAGTAAACTACAAAATTCTACACCTTCCCGCTTTCTTTTTACTTTGTACTCTTTATGAGATAAAGTCCAAAGACTAGCGCTATCTGTACTAGGCGCTCCCGCACTTGTAGTAGATGTAGGTTTAAAATCAAACCCATTCTCTACATATACTCGCCACTCACCCATAGTTTCATCATACTTCGCCCATAGGTCAGCAATTTTTTTCTGAATCTTTTCTTCAGTCCAATTTTTCTTGCCTTCATATTTTTCTCTAATTTCTTGAATAGGAGAAAGACCTTTCTTAGGGTTTATCTCATCAGGCTTTTTAATATCTTTTACATAGCCAAACAAGATAGCTTGTAATTGTTGGTTACTGTTAGGGTTAAATTCTACACCTAAAATTTCAGTCATATGATAGAGAAGGTTTTCCATATCTTTAGTAATGTTTACGTTCATTTCATCTAAAGCTTCTCTATCTACTGTTATCCCGCGTTCTTCCATATTGAATAATACAATCATGAATGGAATCATCTTTTTAAAATAGATTTTATCCATTCCGTCTTTTTCTAATTCATCAAGAAGATACATATAGTTGTAATATGTATAGAACGGGTCATCTAAAGCGTAGAAAGCCGATTCATCAATTAAGGTTAAATCAAACGTAGCTTTGTTATTAGCTTTCAACCCGAATTCTTTTTTAACTTCAGCGGGTACATTATTAATAACCTCTGCAAAATGTGTTTGTGGAATATTTAAGTTATCACTTGTAATCTGCTTCAACCCATTAGGTGTGTTTTCATCTAATAGCCAACTTGCTAACATCGTATCAAAGAAATCTTTTGTAGCAATAGAAATACCAATTCTCTTTAAAACGTGCATATCATATTTTAAGTTATGACCTATGATTCGTACATCTTCACGATTAAAAATCGGTTGTAAATATTCTTGGACTACTTCAATACTTAAATTTCTCTTATAGTCTTCAACTCGTCTATGACCCATAGGGATATAATAGTTGTTAAATCTTCCCCATGAAATAGAAATACCTACACAGATAAATTCTTTATTCTCTCCCGCAACTTGTAAAGTATTGGTTTCTGTATCAAATGCGAATTCTTGAACGTGTTTCAATTTCTCCGCCAATTTTTTTAGTTTAGATACAGTATCTACAATAATAGAATGTTCCCGTGTAGGTTTATTATACAGATTATACATTTTTTCAACTCCTTAGATGTGAGGTATAACACTCACCTATGGCTACAATACTTTGCTACATTTTGCTACACTCATATTATATCACATACCTATAAATAAAGAAAATAGCCACTAAACCTAATTAGTGGCTATTTGATGATAAGATTAATTCTGTTTGTGATGTATTATAATCTAGTGTGCGTATTTAAAATTATCTAATTCAAATTATTTTTTTAGATTAACCTTTTACTTGGTCTTTAAATTCTTTGCCTGCTTTAAATGTTACAGTTTTGGAAGCAGGGATAGTAATTTCTGCGCCTGTTTGAGGGTTGCGACCTTTACGTTCAGCGCGTTCTTTTACTTCAAATTTACCGAAGCCTACGAAAGATACGCCACCTTTTTGAGCAGTTAAATCTTTGATAGTTTGGATAACATCACTCAAAGCTTTTTCTGCTTGTACTTTAGTTGTACCCATTTTTACTGCTAATTGTGCTACAAATTCTTGTTTGTTTACTGCCATTTTGTTTCTCCTTTAATATTAAATAGACATTTTCAAACGTTTATATAATAACTATTATCGTTTTTTCTTTTTGATAACAGATACTACCGATTTTTTAACTACAGATTTTTTCTTTGGTTCTTCGTCTTCTTCATCTTCAACGTTTACCAAAGATTCATCTTCTTCATAATCATCTTCATCATCTTCAGAGGAATTAGAAGTTTCATGTTTAGGCGGGTTTTCCGTGAATTGCATGAGTTGGTCTTCAAGTAATGCTTCAAAATCATCACCGAATTCTTCAGCTAAAGCCTTTGGCAATTCAGCCACAAAATCTTTATCAGCATAATCAGAATCTGCTAATTTTTCCCCGCGGTCAAAACTATAAGATACTGCTTTGCCTGAGCCTGTACGGGAGATTTCCCAAACATAATCGCCTAGACCCCATTTAGATTCACAACGTTCTAACTTAGGTAAATTTGTAATACCTGTGATGTACAATCTAACTTGCCCGTCTTTATTTACTTCTTTCCCCTCTTGTGTAGTGTAATTTACAGGGCGGGTATCGTAAATCAAGAAAGCGCCTTTGAAAGAAGGTTTAGAACCATACTTATCGTTTTGCTTTGCTTCATTTGTACATACAACCATGTCATAATATTCTTTACCTGAATTAGACATTTTCTTAACGTTGTACGCTTTAAAAGTAATAGGTTCTGTTGTCAAGAAAATTACAGAAGCTTCAGTATCACCTTTAGGTGATAAAAAGAATTGATTTAAGCGTCTGCCTAAAGATTCCTTAATTGCTTCTTGTCTTTCTTGCTCTTTTGCTACTGCTTTGTAGCCCTTGTTGAATAGTGACATTTTCTGTCTTCTCCTTTTCTTTTTAATAAGGGTAATAATATTGAGCTTTTCTGCTCGAAATTAATATATCACATAACTTTCATTATGTAAAATACCTATATTTAGAGGTTTTCACTTTCCCCGCATTTTTTATACATTCTAACGTTGCTTCTTTTCCCCATTCTATCGGGTCTTTTCCATGTGTTGGGTAGGTAAAAGGTAACATTCGACATTTATTTTTGAACATTTTTTTAGCTAAATTCATTAAAATTTTTCCGCCTTTGTCATTATCAGCTAAAAGTAAGACTTTTGAACCTAGCTTAAAAATTATGTCTACTTGCTTTCTACTAATTGTGCCACCCATTAAGGCTACAACGTTATGTACTCCCCATTTATGTAACATCATACAATCTGTTTGAGATTCTACTACTATAACAGTATCTTGTGAAGGTACATAATGGTCTAACCCATATACAGTATCTCCCTTGCGGAAGTTATCATAAATATGGAAGCGGTGGTTATGTGGCATTTTCTTTACAAATCGACCTATAATTCCAACTAATTCTTTATTCTGATTAAAGACAGGCATTGTATAAGTCTTATTATCTAAATCTCGACCTATCATATACTTCTTTACATCATCTTTAGAAAAGCCTTTATCATAGAACGCTTTAAATGTTTCTTTCCCGCTTTTAAATGGCGCTAGTTTTACTTTAGATATAACGGGAACTTCAGTTTCCGATTTTTCTTCTACTTGCTCGCCATATCGTTTTACACTAATTTTCTTTCTTTCACGTTCTTCAGAACCGAAATTTACATTATAGCGTTTATTAAAGTAGTGGATAGCTTCGCCATACGACTTAAATTTATCTTCTTGCGCTTTAAATAAAAGCCACGGAAGAGAACCACTAAAGCCACAACTAAAACAATGACATACTTGCTTCCCGTCTAGGTTAGCATTAATACCCATTGAGGGGTTAGATTCATTATGGACAGGGCAACAAAATTGTATTTTGTCACCCTTCCACGAATTCATTTTAGGTACTTCTAAAACATTCTCTAAAAGGTCTTCAATCTGTTCATGTGTTAAGTTAGTTGTAGTAGGTATATAACCTTTGTTAAATGGTTTACTCAATTTCTACTAAACCTTCGCTTTCATTTACTTCTTGAATTGCTTCTTCATTTCCGTCTTCTACAACTTCCCCGCTATCTTTTTCAAAATAAATTTGTTTGAATTGCATATCGGAGAAGTCCCATGAAATTAATAACTTTCCTGTTGTGCCTTCGCGGTTTTTCAATACTTTCAGACCCATTTCTTTATCAGTATACATCATTTCTGTTCTGTATACTGCCATAACAATATCACTATCTCGACCAATAGATTGAGCGTATGAAATGTTCTCTAATTCGGGTCCTGTTTTTGTACTTGTGCTTTTATCTGCCTGCGAATTTATCACAATAGGTATTTTATAGTTTTTCGCGATTCTTTTTAAATCAGCGGTGATGTGATAGACCTTCTCTGTATCTGTATTAGATTTTCTATCATCATTCATTAAGTATACCCCATCTATAAACACTATATCTGGTTTATACTTCTCTATTTCTCCCGCGATTTGCATAGGGGATTCCCCTGTAATGAGTTGGAAGTTATCGTAATCTTGTAAATCTTCTTCAAGGAATTTAAAATACCTTGCTTCAGCTTTCTCATCTAATGTTCTACTCTTAAATTTTGAGTAGTCCATAGCGCCAACAGTCAAAGCATAGATAGCCATTTCATATCTATCTCTCATAGCTTCTACACCCATTTCTGTTACAAAGTGTAATACTTTATAGCCGTCAATGACTGCATTTGCCCCGAATAAAACTTCTGCCCAAGTCTTGCCGACCCCTGTTTTCCCGATGATTGTAACTAATGATTCTTTTTCAAAGCCTTTCAATAGATAATCTAGTAAGGGGAAGCCTGTAGGTATACCTACAACCCCTTTATTCATCTTGCCTTCTAAATAGCGTTTTTTACGCGCTTCTATATTATCAGATAAACCTACATTTTCTGTATATTCAACTTCTGTTTTTATCCATGTAATATCTTTCGATATTTGAGATAAAGCTTCTTCTACATTCCCCTCTGAAATTAAATCAGAACACTTTTCTATACTATCAGCCATTGAATCTTGTCTTTTCCGATTTCTTAATTCTTCTAGCCAATACTTTAAGCCTTCTTCAGTTCCGACTTTTCCTTCAAATTTTTCTAATTCGTAGTTAGGGAATTTAGATTTAAAAGCACGCTCTGTGGGTACTTCACCTGTTTTGAGCATACTTTCACAAATAAATCTATACGCGCTTTTTGTTTCGCCATATAAAAACTTTTCATCTATGCGGTTTTCTCGAACCATTGCTAGGTCTTTTGTTTCTAGCAACTTAGAGATAAACAGATTATCTAAATTCATTTAATACCGCCTTAATACATCACTTACATTACTTATACTGTATGCATTTCCATAAATAGCATTTCTTCGCTCTTCATTTTCATCTACATACATTTCTAAATCTCCCGTTCTTAAAAGAATATCTACTTCTTTTTCTGAGGGGATAATATGTATATCATTGTACATTACACCGATTTCATTAAGCAAATCATAAATACTATTCCCATAATACTTTTCTAGCCAATCTTTACTTACAACCAAGTCGCAAGTATAAGGTGTTCTATTGAATATAAAACGGGATAACTTAACCCCGCTTTTATGCACTTTAGGCTCGTTATAATCTGCTTTAAAGATATTTTTATTTGGTGGTGAAAGTATCGTATCTTCGATACGAATACCTATAGAACTGTAGTTAGTTATATTTGAAATATCTCCATGTAACATATCTAACCTCTAAAATCTTCTCCAACGATTTTAATAGGAACAGTAGAACCTTTTATCAAGGAGCATACACTTTCCCCGTACAATTCTTTTACCCCGTCTAATGTCATATTGGTGCAGATGATAGTAATTAAACCTTTATCTTCTCTGTATCTTAATAAGTCTTCTAAAATTGGTGTAGAAATAGTAGAATCAATATTCTTCCCGATTTCTTCTAATACAAGAATTTCACAACCTTTATATTGATATAGCTTTTCTTCTAATTCTGTTTTCTCATCTAAACTTCTCCCGCTCCAAACTCTAGTATATAAATCAGAATAATTCGCGAAAGTAATTCGATAACAAGTATACCTACAAATATAAGCGTGTTTAAGGATAATAGAGGATAGGTACGTTTTGCCTACCCCATTACTCCCAAAAAAGAAAATACCTTTTTCTAATTTCCAATTTTCTAAATCATTAATATATTCAGATACAAACTCTTTCAAATCTTTCCGCGATTTTGTTTTTTCTGATACATCATCTAATTTTGCATTGTGAAATTTTTTAGGAATACCTATAAGGTTTAGAGATTCAGAACTAATAGATTTTCTCTTTGGTCGCATTAATTCCAACCCCCGCCAATTTCTACAATGTCTTCATTATCGTCACGCTTAAATTCTCTAACCTTCTTAATCATTTTCTTCTTAGAAGTTTTAACTACTGTTGGGTCAAACTCTCCATTCAACCATTTATTAGCGTCATTCTTAATTGTATTTATCCAAGAACTAGCCATAACATTAATGGAAGGGTCTGTTAGATAGATTTGACCTGAAAAGAATAGAAATTCTATCATCACTAAAATTTCTTCATTTGAAAAGTCTTTTTGTAAACGTTTCATAATCTTAGAATCTTTAGCCATGTTAGCAACAATATAAGGTTTATTAGCTTCCTGTGATTTTGTTTCAAAGTAGTAGACTAAATCATTGGAGTTAAATTCCTCTATTGTATTTTCTAGGTCTTCATACTTCTTTAAAAAACTTTGTCTCTTAGTCAACCCCGCTTTTTTCGCGCCAAGTTGTCGATTCTTTTTCTGTTCTTCATAGAATTCTGTAACCTGATTTCTACTCTCACGGAATGAATCTAGTAATTCTTTACTAACTTTCATTACTCTTCACCTAAAATCTCTTCTACTGTTTCTTCTAGCTTTTCTACTACCCAATTTTTTGCTTCTTCAAATGTAGCTTCTTTGTCTGTGAATTCGCCTGTAAAAGCTACATCAACACGCAGGCTTTCATAATTGCCCATGTTTTTTGTAACCCCTACTGCTACAGTAATAGTATTATTTGATGTGGTAGTAGTCTTTTCTTCAAATTCCTTAACAGGTACTTCTCCCGCGCTATTTTTAACACTAGCATTGATAGATTTTGTTGTAGTGATTTTCTTTCGTAAAGGATTCTTTGTTGCCATGTTCTTTTCTCCTTGTCTTCCTGTAGTGGACATTTGTATCTATGTAGTGTACTTCAAATTAAGTTTAGCTAACTCTTCTTTTACAAGCTTACTAAACTTAATCTTAGAGTATTGTCTACCCGTCATTAGTTTAGTTTCTTCAGCGATTTTCCCGATTAGCATTATCTGCTCACGAGTATATAAACGATAACCTCTTTTGTTTCTAAAGAGGGTATTAGGTAGAACCCCGCTTAACTCCCATTTACGGACAGTTTGTGTAGTTCTACCTAAATAGTCAGCTAACTCACTAATAGGGAATAATTCTACTGTCACACCATTCTTTAGTGTTGTCTTAGTACCTTCTCTATTTTTTTGTAACATTTATTCGCGCCCTTTTTTCTTACTAGCTACTTTCTTAATGTCAGCCATTTCTTCTTCAACAATAGCTTTTACAAAGATACGAGGAGAACCTTCTTTTACATCGAATAAAGATTGAACATATTCGCCTGTAACTTCCCCTGTTTCGTATAAAACTTGAAGCGCTTTTTCATCTACTTCGCGCACGATTTTTTCTGTTACAATGTCAGCATGACCGTCATTAATCAAAATTTCAGGAGCGTCTTCTTTAATCTTTACAGATTTAGGAATAGTAGCACCATATTGGAATTTACTATTTTCAAGAATAAAGCCTGTGTCTGTAGTAGTACCATTCTTCATAGCGTAATCTTTAATAATTCCCGCCAATTCTTTTTTACGGGTTTCATATTTCTTCATCATAGTAGAAATATCATTATATTCTTCTACGGCTTTTTCAATCTGTTTTTCTGTGAAGCCTTCTTCTTTTTTAAAATTACCTTTTGTAACGTTTGTTGCTTTCTTTTTAAATAAAGCCATTTTCTTTACCTCTTTCTTAATTAAAGATACATAGTAACTGTAAATATATTATAGCAAATAAATAGCAAAGGGTAAAATCAGAACCCTTTGCTAAATACCGACTTCAGTTTAAATTTAGACTTGTCTTCTATGAGTGGACTTTGTCTTCTACGAGTGGACATATTCTTATTGTGTATTGAGAAATCAAGCTTTCTATATCGTGCTAACCTATTGCTTAAATGGTTGCAGAAAACTGCGGTATTGCTAAAGTGATAATCATATACTTTTGCCCGCGGACTTTTTCCTTTCTCTGTTCTTCGTACACGACCTACTGCTTGCTCTACAACTTTCCCGTCTTTCATACTGCTACATAAGAAAGCTACGCTCCAACGCTTACAGTTAGTACCTTCACTACATTTACTATAGGTAGTTAAAGTAATAACTACTTCCCCTTTTTCTGCTTTAGTTAAAACTTCATCGTTTACTTCATCGGAGTTATTCCCATTATACACCCCGATTTTTTCTTCAGGAATGTTATAACGTTTCATGAGTAGTTCCTTATAATCGTTACAGAATTGTTTCTGTTTAAAGAATACTACGCAACTTTCCCCGTTTTTGTATTCTCTGTAAATATCATCACAAATTTTTCTTTGTGTTTCTGTAGAGGACAAAATTTCCGAATCAAGATTAGCTAAAGAGTAATCTATCTTTTTTGGTGCGCCTGCAATAGATGAATACCTACGTTGCCCGCTTTTTGTTGGAACATTATCACTTGTTACATAGTGACAAATTAACCCTTCTTGTGCAATCACATTTCCTTCGTAATCGTACTGTTCAGGTATAACCTTAACATTAAAAATCGGGTCTAAATGAGTAGGTACTTCTCTAATGTACACATCAACAGGCAAGATATTTGTATCATCTGCCTTAGCTTCATACTTATAACATACTTCCCCGAAATATAATTTTATGACATGAGATAACCCGTCACTACGTTCTAATGTAGCAGTTAAACCTAACTTATATTGTGAGTTAAATTTGTCTACTACACTAAACATAGGCGCGGAACTTCTATGACATTCATCACCGACCACTAACCCAAACATTGATGTAAATTCTGCTAACTCTTCTTCACTCATTCTATATAACGTTTGTACAGTAGCTAAAGTAACATACTTCCCGATTTTTCTATTTTTGCCTTGAATAAGACCTATAGGCTCATCTGTATCAAACACATCGCTATAGTCTTTAGACCATGAACGAATTAAATCGTTCTTGTGTAGTAAAACTAATGTGCGTTGATTTAACTTACTAGCTATACTCAGCGCAGTTATAGTCTTTCCGACCCCTGTGTTCATTACCACGAGACCTTTTCTTTTATCAAAGCCATTGTTGTTGGATAAATATTCATTTTCAGCTTCCTGTTGTGCTTCTCTCAAAGTGAATTTAAACTTAGGGAATTCAACTTCAGTACCTTCAGGGTAGTAATCTTCGTAGATAAATTCGTCATAGAAAGATGATACATCAAACCCATAAGGAAGTAAAATGCCTTCTTCGACCCGATTAAAATATTTTAGTGTCTTCGGTATACGGACATTTTGCCACCTACTGTATTTCACGGCTTGCAAATATTTTGGGTTGTCAAAAGTGAGTTGCTCCTTAATTTGGGCGAGCGTGCAACTATCATCTTCAATTAAAAGTAATCTGTTACCTGTTTGTATTCTACATTTCATGGTTAAATCTCCCGCGAATAATTTCTGAATTTAATGAGGTGGTGAGGAACGAAGTGACGAACTACCGAGCGTAGCGAGGTCTATATTGATTAATCTGAATATTTCTATTTGTCTACTACCAGTGGACAAATGTCTTTTCTGACATTATCACTATTCTTCTATACGTAGTATAGAAGGATAGGGATAATAATTCTAAATAATTTTAATAATATTCTTAATACTTACGTAATACTTATTACGTATCTATTACTTACGTAATATTACACACGTAATATTTATATTATCATAGACGCGCACGCGTGGGCGCGCACGCGCGCGTGATATTGTTTATATTATATAAGGGAATAAAAATCGTGTCAAAACCTGTAAAATCAGCACCTATGATTTTATGGTTTTCAATTTTATTTCTTAAAATCTGTTCAAGTGAAAAATCGGGGTGATATTTTAGAACACATTTCTAATTTAAGGGGTCAATTTTAATCGGAGAGGTGCGTCTACCATTTTTTAGGTGAAATCTATCTAGGAAATTTTTTAACGAGCCTTAGAGGTCAAAATTTTGAATTTTAGAAAATTTTCAATATACTCAATCTAAAATATTCGATTTTGGATAAAATCGGGGTGGAATAAATTTACATAAAATCGTGAATAAAGATAAAAGAGTACATCAAAACGATGTACTCTCATAGTGGACATTTTACATAAATTCGTTTTTGATATATTCTACTAACTCATTACAAGACATATGCTCAACGCTTTCAAGCGCTTTCGTAGCTACTGTATTAGCGTTATCTATTAGCGCGTTATGATTCATTTTAAACTTGCTATTCATTTCATCATACGCATTATTGAATGTTTCATCGTATACGATGTCTAGCAACTCAGCCTTGCTCAAACAATTCAAATTTTCTTCAATCTCTTCATAGGATAGATTAAAATCAACAGTTGTCATGATTCTTTCTCACTTTCTTTTATTAACTTGTAATGTACTTAATCTCTAGTACAATATTATAATAACACATATTCACACATAATGCAAGTACTAATTTTTTGATATAAAAAAGAGTACATACAGATTATGTATGTACTCAATCAAGATATTATTTTTTAGAGCGGAAAGGTGAAAATCTAAAAGCTAGCATACATCTATGTACATCGTTTAGATATGGTAAAGACTGAATTTTATACCCAATAAAAATATCTAATATAAATTCTTTCTTGAAATATATTCTCCCGCCTTTTTTTAATTCAAGATATAGCCACGGGATAGCATACTTATAACAAAACGCATTTTTAGCTTTTACAGTAATACCATAATCGCTTTGATGAGTTAGTTTAGCAGTTAAAGCATTTACTTCTTTACCAAAAATGTAGTATCTAAACCCATACGCATTGTTTCTACATAGCCATAATAACCTACAGAAATAACGTTGAATTCTTTCTACAGTAGAAAAATTCGGGTCAAGTAAATCTACATACCCTGCTATTAACTTCCCGTCAGTTTTATCTTCAAGATGATATTTGTAATGTTTGTTAAAGTCATACCTAAATATCTTAGGTACGCATTTTTCTGTAATCAACCATTCTACATCAAGGCAGTTATCATACGTTTGCCACAACCTAAAATATTTAGGTAAATTGCCATACTCATCACAGAATAAAACCACAATAGGGTTTGTAATATAGCAGAAAGCATACACTATAAACGCGAAAAATTGGCGGAGAATATATTCTATTATTTGGAAGCTAAACATACAACACCTACTATAGCTACACCACTTAAAATAGCAATCGTCCTATTTTGCCGTTTCTTCACTTTGTACTTGTGTTGAAGGTTCTTGTAGCTTTCTATCGACTTGTTCAAAGATTCTTCGGTTTTCTTCAAGCTTTCTAATTGCTTCGTTGACGTTTCCTTTGCTTTCATCAATTCTTGTGCTTGTAGATTGTTGGTTTCTTTCAATTTGTTCAATAATTTCTCTTGCTCGACCATTGTATTCTGTGCTTCGGTCAATGTTGTTTTTGACGCTTTCATAATACTCAATGCTTCGTTGGAGTTCTGTTTTAGTGTCTTGTAAGTGTTGTAGTCCATTGTTACTGTCTTCTGTGTAGGACTTTGTACTTCCTGTGATGTAGTGGTCGATAACTCTTGTTCCGCCATAGCCAATGAAGGTACCAATAACAAAGCAAAGAATAGGAATAAAGATTTTCTTCGTAAGTCTTTGAGTAATTCCATACATATTAATCTCCTTTTAAATGTAAGTGCAACCCCATTGATGAGCATAATATCTAGCATTGCCACGAATTTGGTCGCCACCACTCCAACGTTCTTCTCCTGCGCGAAGCACTAATAAATCCCAACGGTCTACATTAGAATCAGGACCATAAGTATTGTTTGGATAGCCTGTGTAATCATTGTAGTATAAATCTAACCCGTCTTTGTTATCCGCCGCTTCTGCGTGCGTCATAACGTGTTGAATATCTAAAGGAATACCAATATTAATGCAGGCAATAGCTACAACTTGTGCAAGCATATTTAATTGTGCTTCAGTAGGTGGTTCAGCACCTAAATTATTTTCGCCAATAGAATCGTTGCCACAACAAGCAAGGGCAATACCAATGGAGCGACTGTTACGCATATAAGTATGACCCCGTATAATAGTTAAATCATAATCAGGAACATATAATTCCCCGTTTTTGCCAATTACTGCATGGTAATCAGGGTGATTAATAGAATCATAGCCAACCCCTGTCCAATGGCAGTAGGCTTTATCAACATATCCTACTGCATTGGAACACATTTCTTTGAATTTATCTAAAGTAATTTGTATCATTTCTTATCTTCATACCCTTCTGCGACTTTTTCTCCGTCGCTATTTACTTCATACGAGCCTTTTTTAGTATTAAAAATAGAATTAATAGCTTTATTTACAGGTTGAATAAAAGTGCCACCCATTGTAGCAGTAGTCAATGTAGAATACCACTCAATGTTATAGTTGTCTTTCACATACACCATATAAACAACTAAACAAGTAAAGATAACAAACGCTACAAAACTTGCAAATGCTAAAAAGCGGGTTAAAGACATTTCCCCGTTTTCTGTCATCATAGTCTTAAACCAATTCATTATCTCCCGCCTTTCTTTGAAAAATTGGCGGAGTATTTAACCCCGCCCAGTAATAATTTTAATAACATACTTAATAGAATCATTGCTGATTTTAAATATTTTACTATTTGTTTGTTGCCACGATTCTATGATAGAAACCGATTCTTGGAACACAGGAATATACATTAAAATGTGAGCGGTTAAAATATCAACATCAACATTTAAAAGCGGGATAGAAAAATCGGGAGCAAGCATAACCAAGGCACTAAGAGTTAAACAACAAGGGTAAAATAGCATTTTGCTATATAACCCTTCGCGCAAATTTTTACTTACTAGAAATCGTTTGAAATGCCCTTCTCTAACCCCTACGGGTCGCCACGCAAGGAAAAAACCCGTGATAAGTGGTAAGAACCCATGACCTCTTTTAGTAAATTCATTGTAGTTCCATATCTCAACATATATTCTAACTGTAGTATCTAATACAATTAAAAGTATGCAGAGAAAATAGGTTATTGTTATGTCTGTTAAGTGTTGTAGTGTTATTGATTCCGCCAACTTCTCATAGAGTAATTCCATAAAGTTACCTTTTTACATATTAAGCGCTTTTAATTCTTCCTCTGTGATTGTAGAACCATCATTTTTTATGATTAGTGTAGCCCCATTATAAGCCATAAAATTAGATACAATATTGGAATCTGTTTTAGTGGCGTACTCTGTTGTTGCGATAAGGTATCTTTCATATAATTTACCAGAATCCTTAGTATAGTGGAGATACAATTTATCATCTTCAAGTTCTAAAACACCTGCATATTGACCGTCTGATAAGTCAACTATTTTTGTGTAGAAAGTCATCATAACTTTAACAGGTATTTTTTTCTTTGTACCAAATTTGATTATTGCAGTAGGTCCTTCCCCAAAATTCGCGGAATTTAAAGTATCAAATACTTCTGGTTTTTCTGTATAGGCTTTAATTGTAACCATACTTGACCCAATCATAACAGGTCTGTCCATTGTATTATTTACATTAACTTGTTGTCTTAAATCTCCACTATCTTCATTAAGCCTAAACATATTTTGTTTCAAAATATAGAAATTACCATTGAGTGAGCGTTTTTTAAGGTCTTTAATTGGCATTGTAACACTATGTTCTTGACCATTAGTAGTATACTTAATTACAACCTCGCCATTAATGTTGTCTGCTTCTTTTGGTTGTACAAATAATGCTAAGGTATTGTATGTAACATTACCACATTCTGCGGAATAATCAACAGACAATGAAACAGAAGCTGAAAACGGAGTTTGTTCAACCCTACTTTTATACTGACCCTCTGCAATTTTAACATTCTGAATGTCATAAAGAGAATAAATTTTTACATTATTTTCACTAACAACCTCAAAAGTGTCTTTAACTTTACCTACAGCTTCCATTTCATCGGCATTTTTTTGTCTAAATATATTGTGATTACTTAAATCATATATTAAAGACCTATAGTTAGGACTAGCACCACTAGGTGGGTTATAGCTATTAATAGAATTTACTACTTCAGAATCTTCAGTAGTAGCGATAATACCTTTAGAATTTAACGCGGTCTTAACATCGGTTTTAAACTGAGTTAAATTCTGATTATCGGTCTTCAAACCTTTATACTTTGTAATAAATCTATCTAACTCATTAACAATATCATCAATTATCATTGATAGCACCTCTATAATTTACTATTAATATCTTTTAATTTATCTAGTACTGTTTTAAACATGGTATCTATTTCACTACTTCGATAAAGAACCTTAGATGAAGGGCCAAAATCTTTAGTAGTCAAAACAGAGCGGGAAGTAACTCCATCCCACCATGTTAAGCGACTAGCAGAAAAAGCTAAAGGCTTATCTTTATGTCCTACTTCTGTGCCATTCCCAGCGGACATTTTAATTAGCGCCCATTTATTACCTGATGTATCTAAGCCATACAAAGGAACATTATTTTTTAAAGCAGGCAAATCAGAAGAAGGCGGGATAAAGTTAATGTTATTAAAGTACTCAACACTATTAGAATGTTTATATACTTCAACTTTACCATTGTTATTAGCAGTAAAATATACTTCCCCGTTTTTTATTGCAAAATCTTCAACTTCTAAAGCATTATTAATTCCTAGACTATTTACTTCATCTTTGTCATTTTCGATTAAGTAATTACCTACAGACATTAAAATTTTGCCTTCATAGAATAATGCGCCATTTGTATCTACACTATCAGATAATACATTGATAGTCTTATTCTCTCCCGCCACTCTATCTTTAGAATAGAATTGTAAAGAGCGGGAATTTTTAGTACCCGTATACAAGATAGATACAAATTTTTGCGCGGAAGAATCATACCCCAAATTAAATACTTTATTAGGGAATGTTACAGTAGATTCAATAGTCATACTACCATTCATGACTGCAACTTGGTTAGGGTTTACTGCCCCATTAGTAATATAGATTTTATCATCTACGGAGCAAAGAGTGTTACAATGACCTAAACGATTTTTATCAGTAAAAGTCTGTTTAGATAACAAACTAGAAAAATCAGCATTGTATTTGTAAAATACTTGTCTCTCGTTATCACCACTAATACAAGCAATAAAAAACGCGTCTAAAGTTTTATTATAAGTAAAACCCTGACATTGATTAATGCCATTATCTAAAGGTACTTCTAACACCTTAACGATGTTAGAAGCACTTTGGATAAGAGAAGATTTTTTCGCCTTTAAGGAGTTTATAAAATCAGCTTCAGTTCCTGTATTGCCTAATTCTAGCCATGATTGATAAGCACTTTTGCCTTTTGGAATTGTTATTTTGCCTATCTTAACTCTAGCCATTATGTCTCCTTCCAAAAACCTATAATATCAAAAATGTATCTTTTGTTAGCGCCCTGCACTCCCCAACCTTTAATGTTGCGTGAGTTAGGTTCAACATAGATACTATTATTACTTGCGTCAACTGAAACCTCTAATAATCGAAGAGGTACAGGTGAATTGGCAGGGAGTGTAGCTATTACACCCCCATTATTACTATTTTGAGTCATTCTAATGTCTAAATGTAACTTACCTAAGCCTGTAATAGGACTATATTCTAAATAGCCTCTCCCATTACCCGCTGCACCGGGTTGGGCTACACCCCAAACTACATCATAAATTTTTGGTTCTTTAGATACAGGTGTTGAAGGAGTAGGTGTAGTAGGGTATGTAATATCTACATACACATCACCATTTTCTTCTACAGAAAAATCAAGGGTAGGTACTCCACCGCCTTTAGCAATTTTCTTTTCAACTTCTTTTAAGTCAATCTTAGTAGCTAAATCTATTACATTAAAATTGTCAGGAATATTGGTAACTTTTTTATTAACTTTTTTAATGTCAGCACCAACTTGTACTAACACCTCATTTAGTTGTTGTTTTAATGTTTTGTTAGCCATTAGTTATACCTATTATGCTACGCTATCACGAGCAGTTGTATATACTGTTACTAAATCTGCACTAGATAAATCGCCTAAACCGATATTTTCTTGCGCTTGTTTTTGTTGCTCTGTGGATAAAGATTGCGGAGAATCAAAGGCAACCTTTTTGGAGACAGTACTAGCTAATGCAGTAGCAGTAGATTCATCTGCTTGCAATTTGTCCGCAATTTCTTTCAAAGTGTTTAAAGCTTCAGGGGCGTTATCAACCAAAGCATTGATTTTGTTATCAATTAATTGGTTTACTGCGCTTTCATCAGTACCTGTATTAACTGCGCCAATAGAAGCTTTTAATTCATTCATAGCACGAACTACGCTTGTTTTATCTGCAGTAGTTAAAGTAGTTAAATCACCTAATTTCGTGCCAACATCAGTTTTCAAAGTATCAACAGAATTTTTAATTTCTACATCTTTACCTTTTAAAGATTTAATGTCAGCACCAATAGCTTTAACAACATTTTCAAGAACAGTTTTTAAATTTGTAGCCATAGTAAAACCCTTTCTAGTTAGAACTTAAAATATACAAGGCTTGTAAATCGGGAATTTCTTCCCCGCTTGTTTCTCCCGTTTCATTGTTAGATTTCCCAACATTAATAAACGGGGAGAAAGCGTCTACTACATACACATCAGGTATGTTAGTACCTTCTTTTCTGTCGAAGGGGCAACATTTGTCTTCAATTTCTAATTTTTTCACATTACCACTCCTTCTTAGTGCATAGAAGATTCATGAACGATTTTAAATTCGCCCATAATTAATTTGTGCTGAAGAGATTCCCCATTCTCCAAAGGGAGAATGAGAAATAAATCATAATCAGCCTTTCTTATATTCCGAGGAATTTTTAAAGAAAGTTTATTAGGAATACGCGCAACTATTGTATTGGACTTAACCTCACATATAGCTTCGCATATAACTAAATCGGTTCTTATATCTCTGATTTTCATTACTGCCTTCGCCCCGTCAAAATTATTTTGCGGGTGAAGAATATATTTTTTATACCAATCAGAGCCTGTATACAATACTTCATTAAGTACTTTCATAGATAACCTCTATTAATAGGAACGTTTAATAGCTATACAGATATAGTTAGCGGAACCAGATACCCAATACTCACGGCTATTACCTTCAAGTCTAGTGTAACTTCCTTCGTAGCTAGTAGAAACACCATCTAAACCTTTTAATCTAACCCCAACGTGGACTGTTCTGCCATTTCTCCAACATTCATAGTTAAGCATATTACGTGCGCCACCTTCAGCAATATCATAATACATTCTATTGACATTAGATTGGTCCATAGATAAGAGCCATGTACATTCATTTTCGTTAAAACCTTCTGGAATTGGTAGAGTTCCGCCATCGCGGATATTGCCGTACGTAACACTAATATCTTTAAGTGTCATAAGAGGTCTGAATTCTGTACTCTTATCTCTGCCATACCAACCAGGTCTTTCAAAGCAACATAGGTTACTAGCCCTAGTATTTTGAACACTACCTAAGTCTAAGTTAGTGCCACCGCCGTCACTATCAATTCCGCCGTCTGAAATAGTATGGAAGCCTTCCCCTCTCTTTCTAGCAATTTTGATAAGAGAATTAGTAGTAAGAGTTAAAGCACCTGACATAGTGTCACCCGACTTTTTAACAAAGTCATTATCTAATTTAGACCTTAAATTATCATTTAATTTTTCATAGGTAACACTTTTATCTGCTAATTTAGGTGTAGTAATGTTTAAGTCTTTAATATGTTTAGTCAATACACCACTATCAACTAACTGCATATCTTTCCCGACTTTTTGTATGCCATTACTAGCAGTCAATACTTCCCCGCCTGTTACTATCCAAGCATTACGAGCAGTATCATACATTAAGTTAAGCATAGACCCTTGTGTAAAAGTATCATCAGGGATAGTATTACCCGTTACATCAAGAATTCTCTTATCTCCTGTGCCTGATACATTTAATGTAGAATTAGCTTTTAGGTTATAACCTAATTTTACTTTTACAGATACCCCGTCTTTTAATGTAATAGGGTGGTCGTTTAAAAACGCGGAAGAGATACGTTGAGTTACTGCACTACCCGTAGTTACTCCAAAGGCTACAACATTATTTTGATAGTCTTGCATATCAACTAAATACGTTGGAATTGGTACAAACCCTGTATTACTAATTGTAAGATTGAGTAAGCCACCTCTAGTATTCAAGATTGTCAAAGCAAAGTTTAATGTAACAGGAGTATTCGTAGGAATATCAACCTCATCTGCATTTAAAGTCTTTGCAATCATATAAGGGAATTCGCCCGAAGAAATACTACTTTGTGTAGCAAATACCACAATAGAATTCATTCTGAATTTAGCAGTTACATTCTTGTTTGTTGCTTGAATAGCTATAGTTGTACCTGTTGTACTATCTACGGGTTTTTTCTCAACGATATTAAACACTAGATTATTATTAATCGCGGAAGGAGAAGAAGTGTTATAAATATCACTAGGGTTAAAATCACTACCTACGATTTTAGTAATTGTGATTTTGCCTGTACCTGCTTCTGCACTTGCTAACGCTCTCTCCCCGACTTTTGTTAGCATTATATTTTCTTGTTTCCATGTAGCCATTAATTACTGCTCCTTGTTAAATCATAGGTATAACTTTCAGTCAAAACAAACTGTAATTGTTGCGCGAAATTTTTTATTTCCACAAATTCAATATCTACAGTAGGTTCTACATCATCAAAATAGAAAGGAATATGCTTTTTAATAAACCTAGTTACAACGTACACATTTGTTGTTACGCTATTGGCTTGGTCTACATTTTTAGCAAGCATTTTAATATATAAATATCTCCCGTCTTTTCCGTCTACTGCTTTAGTTTTTCTTTGGTAAGTTATTTCACTCTCCATACCCGTTAAAGCACGGATAATGAATTGAATTCCGCCAATAGTACCGCGTCTTTTTACAAACTCCCCAATGTTAGCAAGAAAAACGCGGTTATAATATACATCTATATCTTGGAAGTATTCTAAACCCCAACACTTATAAAGTAGAGGTAAAATTTCTTCGGGGCAACGTAAAGGGTCTACAAGGTCTTTAATACCCCTAGCTTTTTCTAAAAGGTAATCAGAACCTGTAAACAAGGAAGCTTGAAGATATTTATATAAATCTTGGTGCTTTGTGTACTTTATATCATACTCCGAGTATACCTTTGGTAAGTGTCTATAGTAAATAAAGTCTACTATATCCTTCCCGTCAATAATTTTAGGCATTATTCTTTACCCCCTGTAATATTCAGAGTAATAGAGTTAAACGTAACAACCTGACTATCAGTAGGTTTGATAACTAAAGTATTCGGAGAAGTAACGCGGAAGGAATAAACCCCGTCAATGTTATCATATACTGCTTTTTCAAATTGAGTAACAGATACAGATTCGCCAATAGAGAATTTCCCAACTGCAAAATATTGTTTAGTAAACTCTTCAATCGCTTTTTGTACAATAGACCTAGCATGGTTATCATCAATTACAACAGAAGCTTGAATAGATACTGCGTTTTGCTCCATAGGGAATAACTCAATATTCTTCATACCCGCCAATTTTCTAATAGATAATTCTTTTAACATTTCCTGTTTTTCTGTTTCTGTTATGATATGACCGTCTTTCATCATTAAGTAGATTTTCAAGCTATCAAAATCTAAAGGGTTTCTAACTGTTTTAGTGTATAAAACAGTATTGAAGGTTTCCTTAATAACAGAATCAAAATCAGATAAAGTTAAAGCGCCCCAACGTGTAAGCTGATAAGCAGGAGCATTGACCTTAATCTCATCAAGGCTTTCTTTTTCAGTACCTTTAATAATAGGTTCTTCAGGGTTAAAAGTATCAGAAATTTGCGGGAGATTAGATACTAAAGAAGTAATAGTGTTAGCACGAACATTGCCAACAACACCGCCCCCATACATATAACTGCAACGAATACCATTAGCGTATTGGGGTGGAATTGCTCCTAAATTGCCGTCACCAAATTTAACTTGCACTACATCATTATCTAGCGCGTAAGATAAATAATGGTTAGAAGCATAGTTAGAGTCAATAAAATTCTTTACTTGCTCCCATGCTACCCATGCGCTATTTGCATCATATTTTACCTCTAATTTCATAGAAGAAATATCAACAGGGTAGTAGGATAAGTTAAAGGTTTGGTTCTTTTTGCCATTAGAAGTACCCAATACTTCATTTGTTATTTGTTGCCCTTGTTTACACAACACTTTATATAAATACTTCCCGTCACCGCTTTTTTCATTGCCTTTTTTATTGGCAGGAATAACTAGGTTTTCCATAGTTGTGAAGTAAACGGGTTGAGAAAGTTGTGTGGCAGGAGTACTAATAACAGTACCTTTTGGAATTAAAAAATCGGTAGGTTGTATATTCTGTAATACAAATACTTGATACACTTGACTAGGAGAAGTAGATTTAGGAATGTACCCAAACATATTACACCATAATAGTGCGTTTTTTCTTTGTTTAGCAGTAGACAATAAAGCTTCATTAGCTTCTCTATCAACATAATAGGATATTACATCTAAAGAACGTGCTAAAGCTTCAATAATTACTATGCCCGCGTCATTTTGAGAAGTATCTGTATAGGTAGGTAATACCGATTGTAAGTATCGTATCATATCTGCGCGAAAACTTTCATAATCGCGGGAAGAATAGTCGATACCTAAAGTTGTCGCTCTATTTTGAATCATTGATTAACCCCACTTCTAATGTTACAACGTGTTTTTTCTTTGTAGCTTTAACACTAAAGCCAATAATACCTAGTAAAACATTATCATCATTGATAATCTCAATATCTTCAACTTCAATTAAAGGAACACATCGAGTTAAACAATCTTTGATGTAATATTTAGCTATAACTGCCGTACTAGGGTTATTCTCTTCCCATGTTAAGCTATCTACTTCAGAGTAAATATGGTATTCCATTCCCCGCTCAAATTTAGGTGTTTTTAACACTTGTTGCATTTGCTCAATGATATGTGTTATCTCACTATCATTAGCCACGCTCATAGTAGCACCACCTTGAACAGAAACGCGGAAGGGGAAGGATATACCTCTAACTATTTCATTCATACATTATCCCCCGACAAAAACATTAGGACTGCCACTAATATGGTGACCTGACTTCCCGCAATTTGAACAAGTAGTAGTATCGCCAATTCGTGTAGCAGGCTTCCCATTTACAAATACAGAGGAACTCCCTGAAGAAGATTTATATGTCCCCCCATGAGGACAATTACAAGGACCACTATCTGTAAGTCTATGTAAGCCAAGATTATTTACAAAAACATTCGGGGAAGTAGAGTTATTAGTACCCCCTCTAGTATGCGGACAATCAGGAAGACCTAAATCACAAACACCTGTTTCACTATCGCCTTTTCTTGTTACTGCGGGCATACTAAATCACCTCTATTCATTCAAATCAATTCTATCAGCAAGCATTTTAATATTATTCGGAGTTAAAGTAATCTTTGAATTACCAACCTGAATATATAATTTTTTCGGGGCAACAATTATCATTTCTTCGCCCTTCATAGCTATACTACAATTATCCCAATTTATTATTCTAACATTAGTATCGTAGTCAAAAGCTTTTAAAGGAGTATCAAATTGACCCCAAAAATTTCCTACATAAAGAGGTCTTTTTATATCTCCCTCTTCAAATTCTATGTAAACTGTATCATTTAACTTAGGAATGGCAATATCACCATGCCCGTTATACGCTACAGGAATTACAGGCTCACACCAATCACTTAGCCCGTCACCAAATACATTAGGACATTGGACTTTTATTCGCCCTTTTTGCATAGGGTCTTTATTATCTCTAACATAGGCAATATATTTACCGAATTTTTCGCTCATTGTTTAACCTCATTATTGGAATGTTCCACCGCCTGTATATACTACTTCATCATTAGAATCATCAGAAGAACTAGAAGAATTGGCGGAAGAAGAAGCAGAGGAAGTATAATCTTCACCACTACCATTATAAGAAGGCGAACCACTAGAAGCGCTCGAAGAAGCGCCCGATGTACTTGTTTTTGTTGTTTCATTTTTGGACACTTTAATTCCGTCTTTATTATAATCGTCTACATAGGCTTTCAAATTTTCGCCAAAGCGTGTTTTAATTACTGTTAAACTCATGTTCATAACAGAACCGCCACTAATAGAGAAAGAGCGTTTTTTCACGAAGTAATGACCCGACAAGTATTTGCCAAACCCCATTAAACGTACAGTAGAAGCTAACCCAACTTTCATTGTATGGTTATAGGGTCTTAATGATAACTCCCCTACTAAGTTTCTAAACTCTACTTTCTTATTATTTTTACTAGCTTTCGCCCCGCTATTTGTTTTACCACTATCAGTACTGTCAGGAGATAAATCAATAGCATTGCCACTTTTATCTCCAACACCATTATTTGAAGTTTTAACTTCAGTATCAGGTTTTTTGTTTGATACATACTGACTATCAGTCTTTTTTGCTTCGGCTACTAATTCTTGTGTAACTTCCACATATGAATGTTTCTTATAGTCCATTAAATACTACCCCTCTAGCTACTAAATGTGCCATCGCCTGTATAAATTACTTCTCCTTCTTCAACCTCATTAGAAGTTTCGGTGGAAGTAGTAGTTTCAGAAGCGGAACTATCTTCGGTACTTGCACTATTACTAATAGTAGCAGTTTCAGTACCTTTAGTAGCTTTGTTTACATTACTAGATTCAGATTTTGATTGTCTACTTTCTTTGTTTAATTGTGGTGAGAATGAAATAATATCATATGGAGTTTCACCATATTCTAATTGTACCGCATTTTTCTTATCAATAAAACCTTCTATTACGTAGTACATCGTAGACTTGCCGTCTTTCTCTGTAACTAAATTCGCGACAAATAAATCTAATTCATCGCCCGCCAATTCTTTCAAGAATTCCAAGTCAGTTTTATTGTTTTGTGTAATAGAAGATTGAACAGGGAAGGGATAACTAGGCTCAACATAACATTGCCACCCATATTCTTTACAAATTTCTTGTACAACTTGCGCGGAAGTTTTATTAGACCAACTACGCTTTTTCTTCTCTTTATTGGCTCTGTGCGTTTCATCCATGCAATGTAATTCCATGACAGGCTCAAAGCTTTCAGTAAATTTTATATCAATAGCAGAAATAAAACCGCTAAAATAGTAAACACATTCTTCTGTATCATGTAACACAACACTACAAATTAAAGGCGCTTCTTTTACGATAATATCATCTTCAATAAACTTCCCCTCAATGTCTTTGATTGTGATTGTTATCGAATCAGGAACACCTACTTCTAAATCTACTGAAATGTCTGTTACTTGTGATAACATTTCCCCGCCCATTTGTTTATTATTGATAGTTAAACCAAAGGCGCAACGAATAATATCGTTTGGTTGCTTATATTTTTCGGCTAAAGCTTTAACTACTGTTTTTTGGTCTGTAACGGCTTTTTTATCTTTTCTAAAAGGCGCACCAAATTGTTCTTTTAGGTTTTGCCCTTGTTGTTTAAAACCATTAATTTCGCCATTCAGCATAGTTAAATATTCTTTAGATTTTTTATAGGCTTCTTTGGATAATGCTTCTTTCGCCTTTGTAATTCCGCCCATATTTTTTAAAGGGTTCATCTATTAACTACCTCACGTTTCGTTGGTATCGCTAGTACTGTACCATATTCAATCTCTATTTCAGATTCAAAAGAAGGGTTAGCATCTAATATAGACCACCAAAGACTAGCGTCACCATAATATTTATAAGCTAACCCGTCTAAAGTATCTCCCTCTTTAAAGGTGTAATACTCTAAAACAGTTTCGGGAGAGAAGTCTTCTCTTTGAGATAAGAAAGGGGTACCTTCTTTAGTATATAAAATTTCACAGTCTTTGTAGCGCGAATTATTGTAAATCATATACTAACTCCCCCAACTTTTGTAAAACTTAGTGTGAACCTAGATTGTGTAGGGTTCATGTACTTATCCCACATTTCATGTTTTACTTCATAACTATTTAAAACTACTTTGAAAGCGTCACTACCTAAAACATACAACGCTTCGCTAGGTTTCTTAAAAGCGTTTGTATTATTTTCTGCGGGAAGTAATGTTTCAAAGAATTTTTCATAACTTTTTATTTTACCAGTACTAGGGTTATCATACATAAATAACTCTAAAGAGAATGTTTTCTCCCCGCCATTTACAAAATAAAAAGTCGGGTACTGCATACCAGGTGCTTTTATACTGCTATATTCAGCACTACGGGAATATTTAACCTCTTCAGGGTTAAATTGAAAATACATTGTTGTTGAAGTTTCAAGATTAGTTAAAGAGCCTTTTATCAATGCGCCTGTACCTTTGGGGTGCAAGAACACCCCATTTAGTACATTTTTGAAATTTAAAATTCCTAATTGATTTTTAAGGCTACGAACAGAGGACTTTACATTGCCAACGTTTACCATTGCGCTTTGTACACTACTTAAAAAGTTAAACATAATTACCTCTTCATCATATCGCGAATTTCTGCTTTTCGTTCAGCTTGTGCCATAACTTCTCTAGCTACTGCGTAAGGGTCTTGATTAGGTGTAGCATAGATAACAATAGAGCCTTCACCGAAGATAACTCTATTATCGCTACTATCAATAGTAGTACTTTCTCCGCCAGAATTTTGGCGGGAGATAGATTTAGCAACATTACTAAAACCACTATTTAAAGTAGAAGTAGTTCTATTATAATCAATAGCACTTTGGTTATCTGTATCATTACCTATCAAGCCAAGCATTTGCCCCGCTGTTTTCCACAAGCCAATAGCATTTTGAGAGTTATCAATAGGTACTACAACTTCAGGATAACCCGCTTCGCCTACTAAGGCGGGAGTAGGTTTAGTGATAACACCCCCATTAGCAAGTGCAATCATATCACCTGAAGCTTGCATAGCGGAAGAATCTCCGCCCTTAATAAAGTTAACTACTGCGTCTATTGGGTGAGATAGTGTTTCTTTAATGCTATTCCATACACTAGATACATAATCATAAATGCTTGACATAATACTTGTTACGGAAGCATATAAATTATCAAATGTAGCTATAGCGCTATCAATAGCACTAGAGATAAAACCTGTTATAGCTTCCCAAACACTTTGACATAATGCACTAATAGCATTAAAGCCTTCACCAACCAATGTACAGAACGCGTTAAAGCCTTCTAAAATAGATTGCCATACTCCGTCAAAGAACGCACAAAGTTCATCCCAATAAGTAACAATCAAGGCAATTAAGCCAACAATTAAGGCTACTACTACACCTACTATCCAAACAGGAACACCTAAAACAGTAGCTATTGCGCCTATAACAATAAAGAGTACACGCGCTAAAGCCATACCCGCGGACATAATAACACGGAAGACAGGAGCAATAAATTTGAGTACACCCCAAAGTGCTTTAGCTACAGTTACTAATGGCTTCATAACAGACCATAATAACTTAAATGCTACGGAAGCCATAATAGCTATAGAAGCTACATTTCCCCATGCTTCAGCTTGCTCATTTGTAATATTTACTAAACCTGCATTTACTTGTGTTTGCCCGTCTTTTTCAGTAGGGTTAGCGTTCATGTTATCTTTGTTATGGTCTGCGTCACGAATACCTAAAAACTTCTTGAAGTTTGCATACTTTGTATTCAAATCATCAAACCATTTTAGGGTTTCTTGTATGCCCGTTTTAATGCCATTAACAAATGCTTGTGCTACCCGACTTGCTTCTGCCCAAGTGGCTAAGAATTCGAGCATACCATATTGTTTAGCTAAGTTAAAATTCTTTTTAGAAAGTTTCCCGTCAAGGAAGTCTACTAAGATATTGAATACATCAACTAACCTAGTCAAAACACTTTCAGTAAAATCTCTTAACCCGCCAAAATTAGTTCTCCAAGCTAAGTAAACTAAACCTGCTAAAGCTATGAAAGGAGCCATACTTAATGTAGTTGCCCAAATACTTCTAGCAACTGCCATAAAGCCAATTCTCATAGCAGATAATAATTTAGTAGTACCTACTGCTGACATCATGAAGGAAGAATACGCGGAAGAAAGTTTTAGGAATAAGCCATATAACATAATACCACTCCCAACTACTGTTAAGAGAGTTCCAAAAGCAGTTACAAGCTTCATAATTCCGCCAATCAATTCAGGGTATTCACGAGATAAATCACGATATGTTTCAACTAAAGATTTTAATACTTTAACTAGAACCCCTACAGGAGCAAGTATCATAGTGATACCCTCAGCAATAGGACTAGCCATATTCTTAAAATCTTCATTTGTTAAGTTATTAATTACATCAAAGAATTCTTTTAAATAACCTTTAGCAGTATCAAATACACCTGAATTAGCAATATTGGTTTTAAAAGCTTCCCAAGAATCTTCTAAGTTACTCATCATTTGAGTCCAAGAGCCATTCATCTTTTCGGTAAAGCCTGATACCCCTAAGCCATTTACTGCTATAGCAATTTTTTCGCCAATATCTTTACCCTGCTTCATTCTAGCAATTACATCATTCGGCAAGTCAAAGATTTGTTGAATAGATTGATAATTTCCGCCCGCCAAGTTTCTTAACGCACTTTGAATACGGAATACAGGCACATCAGGTCGAGAAGCGGAGAAGTCAGTAATAAATTTTAATAAGCCTTGCATACCACCATTAGCAGTAGCATACATTTTTTGTACATCAGCGCCAATAGGTTTAAGTGTCTGCATCATACCGATAACATCACCTAAAGCCATAGGAGATTCGGCAGCGAATTTTTGCGCCCATAAATATGCTTCTTTACCTTTTTCAGCAGAGCCGTACAAAGTAGATAACATACTCATTTGGTTTTCTAGCGTTGCCCCTGCTTGTACAGAAGCTTTAGCCATACCTATAAAAGGCGCGGTAAGGGAAGCACCTAAAGCGGTAGTTGCTCCACCTATCCCCATTAAAAGAGAAGGGAGTTTAGAAAGTTTCCCTTCTAAATCTCCCAACGTTCCCCCTGTTTTAGTGAACTCATCTTGAAGCTTATCAAGGTTACCCATAATACTGTTCATTGCTCCCGAAACATTATCGGTTAAGCTAAGGACAATACCTAACCCGAAATTCTCCATAAATTCACCTCAACTTTCATTATTTAATCATTTGGTTTATATGTCGATTTAGATTGCAACGCTTCATAATGACCTTGTGCAATAACTAAATTTCTATACATTTTTCTTTTTCGTATACTCATAGACATTATTTTATCTTCATGCCAATGATACACATAGGATAAAGTATGCACATCTCCATACAAACCCATAAGGGAAGATTCCCTTATGAGTAAGTTAGCAGGAAATGTGTCTATTGAAAACTTATAGAACTATCCTCAAATTTAGAGTTATATTCTGTTCCGCATTTTTCACAATACACTTCTGTGTTGTAATCAAAACCAAAGTCATTCATTTCTTTATTTAAGTTAGTCAAAATATCTCTATCACGAACACTTAAATTTCTAATCATGTCTTCAGTTACAACTTTCAACCCGTCAAATTTACATAAGCGAGTCAACATCAAAGTTTTAGCTTTACCCATGTTTTGTTTATAAAGAGGTAACAATACTTCTCTATCAACTCCCGTTGGTAAGCGTAAAGTACCTTCTTTATAAGCATTTCCGTTTTTATCAATAATGCCTGTACGAAGAGTAAAGGTAGCAGTATGACTAGTATCTCCACCATATGGTTTGATTTCTAATTCACTTAAAGGAACAGAAGTTTTAATGCCTGCACCACATTCAGGGCAAGTAGAAGTTAAAACAATATCATTACCAAAGGATAAGCGTCTAATCATTAAAATAGCATAATCAGCGTCAGGTACAGGAATGTTGCGAACCAATTCCCGCCATTTATCTACACCTATAGTCTGTGGAGTAAGATTGCCAATTCGTACAATACAACGTTCTAGCAACTTATTAATAGACCTTGCTTCATTCATATTTTTACGGGAGTTCACTTGTAAACTTTCTTCATCTGCACCCGTCATTTCACGAATTTCAAAATCTTTGAGTACCTCATCACTATCAGGCACTTTAACACCTGCAAAGAATCGGTACTCTGTTTCAAATTCCTCTTCAGCGTCAACGTGTTTTAGCACATCATCAACTACTGTTTCTTCGTCTTGCATATTTAGCACTTTATTTTCTGCCATAATTTCTTCTCCTTGTTACCGCATTATTGAGTAGTACTTAATTAGTCGATTAAATATTCGTATTGGATAGTCATTTTTTCGACTGCTACATCATTAGAGCCTGCGTCTAAATCAGAGCCTTCCCATTTAGAAATCCATGCTTCAGCTAATTTATAAGTACGTTTTGTTTCACCGAATTTATTTTTAACTTCGATAATAATTGTTTGGCGCATATTAGGGTTATTAAGAGATTGACGGAAGGTCATTTCCATATCTCTATCAGCAAAAGAGCCACGTTCAGCAGTTACTTCATTAAATTTAGCTTTACCACCTAATTTATGAGTGTACTCATATCCGCCTTCATTGTATTCTGTAACACCTGTTTCTTCAGATAAGCCACTAATTTTAGTAAAGCCTGCGCCACTAGGCATACCTGCAACAGTCATAGTAAATTTATACTTTTGCAAAGGGTCATCATATACAGAGCGACTAGCAGATACCTTTAAAGAAAGCATATCTTTTAATTTTTTCAACATAGTCAATTAGTTCCTTTCTTATTTATCAGACGGAATACGATTTTCTAAGCGAATAACGATAAATTCGGCAGGGGAAGCATAAGCATATTTAACTTCGGTAATACAAATACCTCTACGTGTTACATCTTCAGTATTTAATTCCGCGTCACATTTTACACGATATGCTTCTTTTGCAGTTTCGCCTTTCAAACCACCCATTCGCCATACAAAGTCTAAGAAAGATTCACAAGATACTGTAATTTTCTTCCAAAGGTCTTCTTTGTTTGGTTCAAATACTAAAGGCTCAATACCTTCATTTAAAGATTTACGCAAGAAAATGTCCATCATATTGGCAGATACATATTTAAAGTTAGAATCTTGATTAAGAGTTCTAGCACCCCAAATAATATTACCATAGTTAGGTTTATTAACTAAAGATACGATACTTGCAGGGTTCATTAAATCTGTATCAGCGCGGTTAGGTGTGTAATCTAAGGAGATAGCACCTTGAATTACATAGGAAGTACCCGCAGGGTCTTTCCATGGACCTACATCTGTTTGTGTTTTAGCAAGCCAACCACAATAAGCGCCACTAGAAGGAATAGCACGAAGTTTACCATTAACTGTAGATAATGGGTCTGTTACATTGTGCCAAGAAGATAAAAGAATACAACGACCTTGTAATTTTTTGCGGAGTTGAATTAATTTATCAGCGTCATAACCTTTTGGAGCGTCAAGAACACCAAATTTCAATCGGTCTTTAGATAAATAAGAAGTAATGTTTTTCAACATAGCTTCAGTAGTAGCACCGGGAACGGCGAAGATTGTTACATCATCTACTTTATCTACTTTTTCAAATGCTTTAACGTAATCAGCGTCTACAGGGTCATTACCATTTGCCCCGCCTGTTAAAGTTGTTTCAGAGGTTACTGCAATAGTACCACTCAATACTTTAATGATTTTAGAGTAGGTATTAATGTAATCAATGAAGTAGTTTTCATCAGTATCATTAGCACCTAAATATTGATGATATTCTTCACTTTGACCGCAAATTACTGTTACGTCAAATTTAGTAGGGTCGAATGTGTTAGAAGTAACAGTTACTTTAATTTGATTACCCCAATCGCCTACAGAAGTTGCAGATACTTTCATAGTGCCTACATCACCAGTAGCTTTTTTCGCGCCTTCGCCTACAACACGCAAGAAGCGGAGTTGAGAACCACCATTCAAGAAGAAAGAGTAAACTGCGTAAGCAAGGTCACTTGTCTTCATAAAAGGTGTTTTTTGACCCAAAGACACAGCTTGTTGGAACGCGTTCCAAGAAGTGTACAAAGTAGGGAAGTCAGAATCACCTACTAAAGATTCGCCTACAAAGCAAGCAACGGAAGTACTTGCAGAAGGGATAGTTAAAAGGGAGCTTACATTTTCAAAGTAAACACCAGGGGTTGTGTTATAAGTTGGCATTATTATTCTTCTCCTTCTTTCTTAACACGAGTTCTTTTAGGTTTAACCTCTTCCGCCTGATTTTCTTCTACTGGTTCTTCAGCGGGAGTAGGTTCAACCTCTTCTACTAAAACAAAGCCACGTTCAATACCTACTTGTAAAGAATCGTGGATAGAAGCAGTTTCAACTTCGACAGTTGCATAAGCATTTACGCGGATAGTAAAAGGTTCACCCTCTTTACTAATTCCCGTAAAAAATTGTCTGCAACCTTCAATGTCAGTAATGCGTAATTTAATCATCATTTACCGCCTTATCAATAACAATCTGTGTATGTGTTTCAAAGTCTGTAACCATAGGGTCTGTAATTTGAACGTGTTCATTAATTCTGCCATAAGCATTAAATACATAAATGGAACGGAAGATACGAGTACTACCTTCTACTTCATCTTGTCTTTTATCATCTAGCTTAAAATTAACTAACACACTTTCATCTTCCCCGTCATTATTTTTAACAGGAATAACCAAATTACGTTGTCTATAGCTAAGAAATTTGATAACCATAAAATCTAGGTCATTCTGTGATTTAGTTCTAAACTCCATTTGAATTTCTAAAGTGTAGGGAAGACCTACCCTTTCTGATACAACTGTTTTGTTATCATCATCGCGAGAAATAAGAATATCGCTAGTTATTTGTTGTCTAACAATATCATATTTACTACCTGTTAGTTGAACGATAACACTTTTATCATATTCAGTCTTAAAATCTTCATCAGGTTTCCTAACAATCACAGGAATTTCTTCGCCAAAAATTTTTGGAATTAATTCTTTCAGACCTTTAACAATATTTTTATAATAAATAGTTCCGTGCTTCATCTTTTAACCTTTCGTAAAAAACTCTACAACGGCTTTTTGAATAGCTGATTTTATGCTACTGCGTTTTTCTTCCCAACTAGGTCGAATTAAAGGGCGGGCAGGTTGACGAGCAGTACCATATTCCATGTAGTTCATGATGTTAGATAACGATTCGCCATTTTTAGGTGACTTGCCGTCTTTTACTTTAACACCCACAGAATAATAGGTATCACTACTACTAATTTTAGTTGTAGTTATACTGTTTCGTAAAGTGCCTGTATCAACGTATATAGTAGAATTACCATGTTTTAATCTGATTGTATTTTTAGATAAAGGACTCCAACCTAAATCTTGTCGGTCAATATGTCCTTGAATAGTCTTCTGTAAAACTTTAGCCTGTTCATCTACTGCGCTTGTCAGTTCTTTAACATTTCTACGGCTTAAATTTTTCTTCAGTCTATTCCAATCACCCGTAAATTTTACATTACTCATTAAAACAACACTTCTTTCTCAACTCTACCCAATCTTCAGCTTCAGAGCATTTAAAAGAAATTGCCCGTGGAATATCCATAACATAGGAAGAATATTCTAAAGAATCGACTTTGTAGGCAAACCCATTATTTACAATAATACATTGAGATAAAATTCTGAAAGCTTCGGCGCTATCATATTCAACCTCATTTAGTTTAAACTCTACAATCGGTACAATAACTGTTACATTATCGCGCCAAATATCTTCTTTACTTCCCGCACTAACATTTATACGTACTTTACCCGTAACACGAATTCTATTATCGTACACTTTTTTAGAAGCTTCTTGATATATATCATCAACTTCCGTTTTTTCTTCATTAAGAAAGTAGATGATTAAATCATCACTAGCTAATTCACGGAAGATAAAGTCCATATCTCTATGAAAAATATCTTTGATATAGCTACTCATGGTAAATCACCTACATTCACTTCAGTTGAAGGAGTATCTGTAATAGTGAAGGTTATCTCATCACTACCATATCTCCCGCTTCGTGTTACAACTTCTACGGCGCATTGATAATCGCCTGCACTAAGACCTCTTAAAGCACAGTCTTTATTCATCTTATCTCCGATTTCGATGATTAACTTTGCTTTATCGTTGATAGTTCTAACAAAATGAGTTTCTGTATCGGTGTAAGTATCAATCAACTTCTCCCCGTCAACTTTTTTCATCAGGTAAACTCTATAACAACGGAAGTCCATAGGGTTAAATCTATATGTATTCCAAGAAATAAACGCGGTATTAGGGCTTGTGCTATCTAAGGATAATAACAAACGAGGGGGAACACTAACCAACGAATTATACTTCGTCATATACCTATTAGATATAGTCACATCTAATGTGGTAAGTGTTCCCCCTGTTTCTGCTAAGTTTCCGTTTGCGTCTGTTCCGCCACTATTGCTATTACCGCCTATTAGGTCTTTATTTTTTATATAGTTTTCATACTCAGATTGAGCCTGTTCCGCTAACTTATTATAATGTTCAAAGCGTTGCGAGATAGATATACTTCCCGCGTCACTTGCTGAAATATCATAAAAAGGCGCGGTAGATACGGCTAATTTTCTAAGTAAGTCAATTCTAGCTAGTAACAGAACCTCATACATAATAGATTTAGGCATTTTCTCCGCCGTATATTGCGGATATGTACGCATTAAAACCATTTCTAAATACATTTTGAAGTCTTCATCATCTAATAAAAGAAATTCCTCATCTTCAAAACGCTTATAATCGGTTGAAAAAGTTCCCTTAAAATATTTAAGGACTTCTTCTAAATTTGCGTATGCCATAGTGAAATACCTATTACATTACTTCAAGCAAGCCTGCACTAGCAAGAATTTGTTTAACATTAGAAGGAACATTGATTTCTTTGCCCGCTTCTAAGTTATACCATACACCGCCAATACAGCAAGAATGGTCTTTTCGTACTTTCACTTTTACATTTTTTACGGAAGATTGAACAGTAACTTCTACAGGAGAATCAGCGGAAGTAACTTCTTCCGCTTTTTTCTCTTCATCAGCTACCATTACTAATTCTTCAGTTGGTTCTTCAGTAGCTACCTCTTCTTCAGGAGTAACTACTTCTTCAACTACTTCAGCATTTTTCTTTGGTTTAGCCATTAGTAATGTACCTCTTTATTTAAAACTAAAATTATGCAGTTTCGATTACTACACCATATTCATCGTTCAATTTAGCTACGCCAAACAAGGAGTACCATGCAAGGGAGCGACGGCGACCGAAGTCTTCAACACCATTGTCACGAATTTCTACAGGAAGAGCAGTAGCCAAGCCATAGTAAGATTGACCGAAGATAACTGCTTTATAAATGTTTGTTTGGTTGCCACTAGCGCCTGTTTTTAAATCTGCGTCATAAGCAGGGTCAGTTTGTGCGCAAGCACCATTTTTCATCAAAGTAGTTTCAATGAAGATAGTATCATCAATTCGACCGATTTCGCCTGTGAATAATTGGTCTGGAGCGCCATAGTTGGAAGCGTTAATCCATGCATTATCGTCACGAAGACCACGAGATTGGTGAGGGTGAACGAAGCATACCCAGTTAGCGCCACCTACTTTAGGAGCATTGTTTGTGGACAAAATTTCTACTGCGTCTTTAATAGTAGATACTTTCAAAGTATTAGTAGAAGCTAAACCTGCGCGGTTAGCAACTTTATCAGCATATACAACGTTTGTACCTGTTAAAGCTACATCACGAAGTTCACAATCAAGAACCAACGCATAGTCACGACCCAACAAAGTAGATACACGAGCCATAGTATCATCATAGGAAGTGCGAAGCAATTTTTCAGTTACTGCTACTGCATTACCATATTCAGTTACTTTAACTTCTTTCAAAGAACCTGTGATAGCTTGTGTAGTCATATCAACGTTCTCTGTCAATTTACCACCTTGTTTAAGGTTGTTGTAAGTCAACATTTGAATTGTTTCGCCCGCTTCTTTTGTCAAATCATCTTGAACATCGGCGAATTGGAAGAATCGAAGGTTAGGCATAGCCTTAAAAGCAACTTCTTTAGACCAAACATTCAAATTTTTAAGTTGAGTTGCGTTTGTAGTAGTTGTTACAGTATCTGCAAAAGTTTGTAGATTAAAGTTAAATGTTTTAGACATTGATTAAAATTCCTTTCAATACATTATTTGTTAAAAGCTTTTTTGCGCCACTCTGCGTAAGCTTTAGGGTCACGCATAGGGTCTAAATCTTTGACAACCTCTTCACTTAACAATTCATCATTATTAGAATCATTGTTAGGGTTTGGAGCAGGTGGTTTTTTACCGCCTTCTTTGTCAGTATCTTTTTTGTCTTCAGCTAAAGACTCTAATGTTACTGCCTTAATACCCAAATCGGCGCGAATTTTATTAGATTCTTCAACTGCTTTCTTAACGCTTTCATCTACTTCTTCTTTAGTAGACCCTGTTACAGTATCTTTTAGGTGGTTCAAAATAACCTTATCATATTTGGCTTTTTCAGTTTTTACATAGTCTTTGATTTCATATTCCGCTTCGATTTTTTCGCGAATTACTTTCTCATCAACTTTGTTAGATTCCAATTCTTCTTTTTCTTTCTTAACAGTTTCAAGTTCAGATTTCAAAATTTCAATTTTTGCTTCTAACTCTTTAACTGCTTCATCATTACCATTTTTAGAATCTGCTTTAAACTGTTCTAAGGCTTTCTCTGCTTCCGCTTTTTCTAATAACAATTTATTGTTATTTTCGGTAAGCATTTTAACCTGAGATTTCAAGCCTTCAATTTCGCCGTAAAGTTTTTGTTTTTCTTCTTTACGCGCTTTGGCGATGAGTTCTTCATAGTTGATAGGTGGAGTTTTACTACCTTCATTATCACTATTACCTTCATCAGCAAATACTGTTACAGTACCACTAATCATGTTAAAAATTCGTTCTGCTAATTTGTTTCCGCGAAGTTTGCTCATTACAATTTCTCCTTAATTAAATTATATTAATTCAATAACATAATACCATTAATGAAAGTATTATGTAAATATTATTTAGTATTACTAATTTTTGCCACCTAAAGGTCTGCCTTTAGTTCCGCCAAAATCAAATTCGTCTTTTGTTTCAGGAAGTTTTGTATCAGGTTCGCCATTAGTAAAGCCACTATTAGTAGATACTAAGGGTTTATTACCATTACTGTTCATTTCCCCGCTATTTTCTGCCATAGCGTCTGTAGAAAATTCAGGATATTCTTTGTTTTCTTCTTTGATTTCTTCAAGAACTTTTTCAGCGTTTTCTTCACCCAACAATTCAAGCGCGCGTTTTCTTGTAGTCAAACCTAAACGCAACTTGTATTCAATTTGTTGTAATAAAGACATTTCATCTTTAGGGAGTGTATCTTTAGTTTCAACACTTGTGAAATAATATTCCGCATTTGTTACATTGGAAGGTTTTTCAATCAAACCTTCTTTAGTAGAAATATAGATAATCATCTTATTTAGATTTTCTAACCCTTTTTTAGTTAAAGGTGTTTTTGTTTTATTCTTTTCTACTAAAGGTAAGTTAGCATATTGAAGAGCAACACCACTTGTATTACTGATATTTGTTGCCCCGCCCAATAAACTTTCAGGCAAACCGCCAATTTCAATCATTGCTTGTTTCAACTCTTTAGCGAATGTATTGGAAGCGGTTAAATCTGTATTCATGGTTAAGTTTTCTACACTAGCAGTTGTAGGTAGACCGCCCCATACTTTATTAGCACCTTTTTCTAGCGCGCCAATTTTAGCACCTTTAACAATCGTTACGGGGGAAGCGTGATAATCAATAATTTCAGAAATATCAGAAGCCTTCCGATTGATTTCAATATTGATTGGAATTAAATCTTCAATATCACTTTGACCTACATTACTAGCAGATAAACTCACATTACGAATACAAACAAAGGGAATAATATTATACTTGTTTGGATATACTGTTTCTACCCCATCATCAATTACTCTGACAATATCTTTAGTCCAAATTTGTTTGTATACTGCTTGCTTTGTACTTATACTACCCGTTACAGGGTTCATAATTTGTTTGTTATACAGATATGTAACCATAACACTTTTTAAAATGTCGCGTCTATGGTCTTCATAGGTAGGATATACACAACCTGTAGGTTGAAGTAGTAATTGAATTTTGCCTGTATCGTTTTCTTCGTAAGGGTCTTCGATTTCATCAGCATTTAAAAAATCTACTAATATCCATGCTTCTCCCGTCACACTTTTCATCTGACCTAAATCTAATAAAAATTCTCCACCGCCATTATTTTCATATACTTTGCGGAGATATTCAGTCATATCTAGTTTTTCATTTTTATCTACAATTTCGCCTTTAAGTTTTTCATGAGATAAAATTCTAACCCCATTACCTAACTCAAAAGATACAAAGCGGTTTATAAATGCTCGAACATAGTTCAAGGTCATTTCTACCCCGTCTGTTTCAGGAAGTTCTTCCCAATGGAAGCCTTCATAGAAATTCCACGCTCTACGAATACGCTCCCGTCTTATAGCCTGTTCGGGTGATAAAGCTAACATATCAGTAGCAGTTTTTGTGTTTATGGAATCGTTATAAGTTAATCTTCTTTCATAACCTAACATTAATGTCTTCTCCTTTTAGCAGTCGCACGATTAAATTTCATTTGTGGAGTTTCATTTCGTCTATTAGGACTACCGAATAGACTTCTACTATCTCTACATTCAATTTCACTAACTTCCCCTTTTTGCATACAACCCCATACTGCAAGCGCCCAACTATCAGGATAATCATCGTGCGCACCTCTAGTTTCTGGGTGAGATACAAGTAAGTTAGTTCCCCGCCAATTTTTTTGTAGGTCGGCTAATTGTTGTACACATTTTTCATATTCAACAGTACTTTTAGCCTTTTCACTCGCGGGAAGTTTTGCTCTGCCACTCGATAATTCTTTATCAAAAGTTTTATAGAGGTCGGACTTAGCACCTACAGTAAACACATAAGGAATAACTTCAGCGGACACATTAGCATTTAACCTGTCAGCAAAAGACTTTTCTCTTGTAGCGTCTACCACAATTCTTGCTACTTTAAAATTCCTCAAAAATTCGGTAATGATGTAGTACTGCTCTTCATGGTCGGGTACTTCTTTAATCTCTAAGAAATATTTGACATAGGTATTAAACGCGTCAAAGGTATATTCATGACCTTCATCTTCGTCATATCTTGTTTCAGAGATTACAGGCATATCCCAATCTACTTCAACTACAGTAACAACAGTACTATCTCCGCCACTACCACCGCCAATATCTATCCCAACTACATGAGTTGCTTCTCTATCGAAGTCGATAAAGTCCATTAAAGGTTCTAAGTTATTCTTCTCGAATTTATCAATGTCTATGAACATACCACGTTCCATTATCCATTCAAGTTTATAACTCATTCTGAATGAATCAGAATTTTCACCTAAATTGCGCTTTTCTTTTTCGATATATTTTGCGTAGTTAGGGTTGTATTTACTAGCTATAGTATAATCAAATTCAAAATGATTTTTGATATGACTACTTCTATTCTTAGCTAATTCCTTATTACGTTGGATAGCGTCATAGAAATAACCTTTAAATACTGTAGCAGTACCAATACAAACTTTCGTTGCATTATAGGCGGCACCCATAGGTGAGATAGATTTAGTTAAAACAAAGTTAGATATATCCTGACAGTTATGAACTAATACAGAATTGGCAAAGAAATTATGGTTATCTTCAACAGTTAAATCAAATACCTCAATCTCTTCATGCGCTTCTATTTTGATAGACTTAATTTTTTCTGTATATACCTTTGGTGATTCAACTCTTTGGTGTGAATCTTTCTGCATTTGTCCGAACATAGTGGAGTTTTCTTCTGTGTTCGGTAGGGAATAAAGGTCTTCCCACAAACTACACAAGGAATTTCCACATCTGTTATGTGTATCTTGTACATCATACTGTCTACCACATACGGAAGAATTAATCTTTGGAATTTGTTTTTCTCTGATTCTTTGAAGTAAAGAAAGAATTTGTGTATTCTCTTGTCTTCCCGAATTGTTGGATAGATATTGAATTTCTCTTCTAACCAAGTTTTTAGAATCTGATTCTCCTCTAAAGTAAATGCTTCTGTGTGTATAGCCATCATTCCCCAAAATGTTCCATCGTCTTGATACCAATATGCTAAGGCTTCTTCTGTCATTAGGTCTAAAATCTCCCGCGTTATAGTCTTTCGACCATTCTTGTAAAACATTTCGTGGTAAGTCTTTAGAATAGGAAGACACTTTGTTGTAAAGCGGTACATAGTAGAACCCTTCCCAAGATTTACAAGTTCTTTCGGGGGACTTGAACATAACTCTGCTATTTGATTGTACTTCACCATAACATAATTTTTCTGTTTTAATGTATGGGATATAACCAATCGAGGATTCTTTGAGTACTTCTTGTCGGGATAAAGTATTGAGCCGTCTCCAAGCATTGTACCTAGTATCATTTGATTCAGTTTCATTTGTTATATAACCTCCTGTTTCTTGTGCAGTATAGTTATATAATAATACTGAATTGCCTAAATGTAAAGAATCTGCTCTAGTATAAGTATTAGAATCTACATTAAAGATTTTATGATTATCAGTACAAACAATAGTTTTACCTGATTCAGTAGTAATAGTTACAACCTTTCTATTGTACAATGGTTGACTAAAGCTTCTTAAAACCTTCTTTAACTCTATTCTATGTTTTTCGTGGTTATAAGAGTATACATATTCTCCCGCTTTTATTTCTTCAATCGGTTTATATCCTGTTGAAGTCAAAACAGGAGTACCTTTTACAAAACATTCCTCACATATGATGAAATTGAATGATTCCCCTTCAATATTACTTCTTTCTGAAGCGGAGAAGCAAGTACATCTACTACCATTACTTAAACTTGTAGTTTGACCGTTACTTGTACTAAATTGAAGGTTAAACTCTTCGCTCTCTAAAATAGATACTGCACGTTTTGAAGTCAAGAATGATTTCATACGCATATAGTTTGTCTGTGCTTGTTGTAAAGCAGGGGCAAAGATACCTATTTTAATACCTTCTCTAAATGGTTGTAATCTTGGGTCATTAGCGAACATAGGCATATTAGCTAAAGTAGGTAAAATAACTTGAAGACCACAAGTCACACAAGCTACTGTTTCTGTATTATGTGTGACTGTAAAATCACCTAACACAAATAGTCTGTCTTTACTATCTATAGTAAACCCAAAATATTCTCCCCGCCCTTTTTCTTTCAATTTAATATGATATATTAAATCTCCCCTTCTACAATTTCCGCTTGGGTTTTGTTTTGTCTTAGTAGGAATACAAGAAAAATCGCCTGAAGCATGAATTCGATAGTTTATTTTATACCCGTCTTTTGCGTGTACATTCTTTATTTTAATAGGTCTTAAAAAGGCTCTGAAACCTAAAGACTTTAATAAGAATAGATAGTCTTCTGCTATGATAGGGTTCACATTACATATTGCTACCGAATTTCTTCTTCTCTTGTCATTTAAGTTAAAATGTCCGCAAGCGTCTAATATTCCCGCCAATAAATCTTGGCGCGCTATTTCATCATTAATTAGATATTGCTTATCTAATCGCAAGTCCATAGGGTCATATAAGCCTTCAGTAGAAGCAATTCGATACCCATATTCATAAGGGTCTTCGTCTGTTTCTTGATACTTGAATTCAATTCTTGCCCTATAACCGCATAATTGTTTCTTTCTACTTTCAGAAAGTTTTAAATACTTAGACACTTCCATGTTTAAATACTGCCCTGTTTTAGTATCATACAAGGCTAGTATATGTGACTTATTAACAGTATAAGTACTTTCATACTTCCCCTGATATGGTTGTACTTCATACATTTCTTCAAAGCCATGACCTAAGTTTGTTACTGTAGCGTATGAACTATCAGGAGTCATAACTTTATCCCCGATTTTTATGTCTTCAACATTCTTTAAAGACCCGTCATACATTAAAACTTTAGTGCCTTTAGCTAAACACTTACCTGATTGACGGCTAAATAAGGCGGTTATTTCTTCCCCGTCATTTTCAATAACAGACCTAATAATTCTTCGCGCGAACTGTTCTTGATAAGGATATAATTCTCTCCCGCTAAAGAATAGGCAGAATTGGTATACCTTATCTACTAATACGGCAGTACTTAAACGCTTCTTTACATCAGCATATACTTTTTTAGACCCGATTTTTTCAAGCCATTTATTGATAGGCTTAATGTCTTTACTGTGATAAACACCTAGAAGAGATAATATCTCCCGTCTATGAAGTCCCTTCAAAATGATTTCTCCTTATTTATAAACAAAAAAATAATAGCTATATTTCTATAGCTATTATTGTACCATATTTATATTAGATATTCACTAGCGTTTCCCATGTACATTCTTCAGCGCTTTTATCTGTGCGGTAACGAACGAATCTAGGGTGACGAATTCGACCCGTATCATTAAATATTTCATTGCCTTTTACTTCAATGACACTACCCAATATATCGTCTTTATGCCTTGTCATAAAAGCGCGGTCTTCTTCAGTGATACCTTCACATTCGCCAACTTTTACAACAATCATATCATTCATAATTAGAATATCAAATTTCTTTTTACCCTTACTTTTCTTTTCTAACTCTTTCAATTCTTTGGCTTTGTCTTCAGTAATGACTACCCCATACTCAATACCGCCAATTTGTTTATTGAAATAGTTTTTAGTAACAGGTGTAAAACCCATTTCTAAATAATGTGATGTATCATCTGAAGTTTTTGCGTAGTGCATTACTCCTGATTTTTCATCAATAAAATATTCCCAATAGCCTTTCGGGAATTTCCCGCCATATTCTTTAGTAGGTTCAGTAAACCCAATCACAATTACATCGCGGTCAATTTCTTTTTTAACTTTCTGATATGCACGGGTGCGTTTATGCTCATAGATACTATTAGGGTCTTTAAGCATAATACCTTCCCCGTTCAAAATTTTTGTGATGTATTGAAAATACGCTTTGAAAGACATAGGAACATTTAGCAACCTAGTTCGTGCAAATTTAGAATTGTGGTCTACATAGTTTAGATATTTTCTAAGTTCATGTAAACCCATTTCTTCAGATTTTATATACATTTGTCGCCAAGCGTTTTCAGTAAAGATTAAATTTACTTCTTCTTGATACCACGGGTTTACTACAACATAGTTATTACTAAGTTCTCTGACTGCTTCTTCTAAGTAACCTTTTCTTTCAATTAATGGTGTGGTGCGTAAATCTTTACCTTTATAAAAGAGAATATCAAATGCATTAAACACAGGCTTACCAATCTCTTCTTGCTTACTGATACTTTCTTCAGGTAAAGACAATACTACCGCGGAAGTTTCACTAAACGGAACATTAGGGACTAATAACTCCCCGTCTAAAATTGTATTAGCTAATTCAGCTTTACCATAATCTCTGAAGTGTGGGAAGTTGTCAGTACGTTCACTATAAAAACCTGTCTTTAAAGATACGTTACGTGAAAATAATCGGCAATGTGGATAGTTTACTTCTTTAGTGCTATCAAATACTCGTAACTGAATTCTAACCCCGTCAAGTTTTCTTTCACAGATTACTTTATCGTCTGTTAGTAAACTATCTAACTTATTCTCCATAACCTCTTTAGCTGTCATAGGCTCATAGCCAATTATCCCCGCTTTTTCATAATCTTCAGCGGTGTAGTGTTCAAACATGATTAACCTCTCTTGTTAGTTAAATAGTACAAAGTGGCTTCATAGATTTTCCCTAGTTCAGGGTCTTTCTTGTTATCTTCATAAAATCGAATCAACTTTTCAATAGTCATGTTGCCTGTAGGAATTACTTTCTCTTTATTACCTACAATTTCTACATCATCATTCCACCCGTCAGTTTGTTTCTTCCCGCCTGTATAGGTAATGTCTTCAACTGTAAAACTTTCGTGCATAGTATACCTCACTTATCAAATGTAATTGAAATATCTTGAAGGTCATTGATAAGGTCTTTATTTTCAACCCATTCATAGCCTTCAGGTGTATCAATAGCTTTAAATAATTCTTCATTGATAGATACTACGGAATAATACCCAGCTTCTGTTTCTTGCATATTCACATAAATACCAAAATCAATAAACGCGGAATTTACTCCAATGGTTTTAGCGTCTACCCCTAAAAAGATATTTCTAATAAAGTTACTAACACATACCATAGCATAATCACTATTAGGCGCGTTATTTTGTAGCAACTCATCAGGAATTACTTCAGATACATCAAATACATACTTCCCATTATAAGTCAGTACTTTATCTCCCGCAACTACTGTTAAAGGTACAATCATTCGACCTAATACTGTTTCTGTATCTTTTAATTCAGAATAGCTAGGTTCAATCCGTACATCACCACTAGCTATTAATATATGACCTTCAATAAAAGGGAATAAAATAGGTTTACCTAAATCTTTAATTTCATCTTCAAAAGATTTTGTGAATACTACAGAAGGTACCTGATAGGCTTCTACTTTATTTACTCTGTAATATTCAGACCAAAATTCGCCATTGTTTGTCATTGTCTTTTCTCTCCTTTGTTAAAGAAAGCGGGAATGTTCTTCCCGCTTTTTATTAAAATTATTCGTCTTCTCCAGATTCGTACTCTGTACCACATACGTTGCAACGATAGCCACCTTCGATTTCTTCTAGTGGAGCGCCACAACAATAAGGAACTTCATTGATGTTGTAAGGGTCACCACCTTCATCGTGGAATTCGCCTTCATCATCAATCAATAAAGCCAATTTTTCTGTGTACATTTCTACTACTGCTTCATCTTCTACTTTTTTAGTAACTGCAATACCTACTTGTTTCAAATAAGCTACCATTTCTTTGCGGGTAATTTTGCCCTCTTCAAATTCTTCTTGTACTTGCTCTTCCATAACTTCAATAGCTTTAGCACGTTCTTCAGTCATACCTAAATCTTCAGAAGTTTCTTCATCTGTTTCTTCTTCAGGCTCTACATCTTCAGAAGGTTCTTCGTCTTCTTCTTCAAATTCAAACAACCCGTCTTTAACTGCTTGATAAATCTTCTCTACTAATGCTTCGCGCTTGCCTTTAGAGGATAAACCTAACTCTTCTAATGTTTCGCGCAATTCATCATCGGAAGCTTCATTTACATATTGCATAACCTTAGCATATGTTTCATCTTCTACTTCATCATCTTCCGCTTCTTCAGAATCTTCATCTTCTTCAGAATCTTCATTTTCTTCAATTTCAGGTTCTTCAGATTCTTCTTCAACTTCAGGCTCTTCAACCTCTTCATCTTCAGAATCTTCTTGATTGTCTAAAAATTCGCGAATTCGGTCTTCTACTTCAGCGCGTTTGCCTTTAGAATTCAAACCTAACTCTTCAGCATATTCACGCAATTCTTTCAATTTCATAGAACCTAAATCTACTTCAGATTCTTCAGTTTCAGGGTCTTGAATGATTTCTTCTACAGGCTCATCATTGGTACCCCAATTTTTTGGTTCTTCAGGTTGTACTTCAACCTTTTCTTCTTTACTAGCATTAACAATAATGTTACCAATATTTTCTTTAATGGCTTCTGCTACTGCTTCTTTTACGATTTGTTTTAATAACGTTTCAAAATTCATTGTCTTATGCTCCTTTGTTTTCTAGCACTAAATACTGTTTATACACATATTATACATAATACCTAATGTAAAGGCAAATCAAATTTTAACTTCCGTTTTTCTTGTTTTTCTGTATTAATCGCTTCTAATATATCTAGTTTGTCTTTTAAATTAGCCATTAAGAATTCCATATCTTCAACTAAATCGGTTTCTGTTTTTGGTACTGCTTTATAGGCATTATTCATTTCAATCATTAAAGATTTTACTAGGTTGATACAACTTCTTACATTACCCAATGTTTCGTTTTTAAATATCACTTTAAAATCTGAATCAGGTAACCTTAATAATTCATCTAAACTCTTATTCATATTTCTTTATCTTTCTACATACATACACGATAGAAAATATCATACCTACAAACAATAATGCTGATAGCATGATAAATGCTATTCCTAATATGATTGATAATATATCTAATAACATTTATTCACCCCGCAATTTCTTTTGTAAATAGCTACTGTACCAAGGGATAATCGCTAATACTACTAAACTACCAATAAATAATACTAAACTATTTTTATTGATTAAAAATAATACTACGTTGATTAAACATATCACTAATACAAGCATAACCAATATTGGTACCAGTATTTCTACAATTAAATTAGTGATTAAAATAAATAATCGTTCAGCTATCTTGTACAGTAGTTTTAAGATATTGGTAATAACCTTTAGTGTATTCTCCATGTTGTAACAACCCTTCTTTCTTCGCGTTTTCTAATGCTTCATGTAACATATCATAAAATTGTTTATCGTGCATAACACCACGTTTTCGTTTATACCCTATCACATGGTTAAATTGATAGTAATGTATAAATTCATGGATAAACACGCTAAATAACCATTCATTTGTATATGTTTTCACTCGACCGCTTCGATATAAAATAATTTGATTCGGTTTATTTCTTCTATGTTTGTAAACACCATACATAGTCACGCTTTTTGGTTTAATCAATACTTGTACATCACCCATGTTTACTTTAAACATTTCACCTAATAAGGCTTTAAATACATTTATTAACGCAAAATCATCAGCATTTTCAAAAGGGTTTACATTAACTGTTTTTACTTTCTTTCTTAAAATCATACTGCATATGTAAACGTGATAACACGATTACTTCCTTCCCGTGAAAATTCATATTCTACATTATACCCATTGTTTCTCATATCTTTTAAAGCAGGCTCTAAAATATCTCTTCGTACCAATGCAATATTTTTGCTATAGTACTCTAAGCTATACCCTAACTTTTCTAATAAATCAACTACATCAAGGGTAACAGGTTTTTCATAAAAATCTAAGCTATCTAATACAGATAATAACTTTCTACCTTTCAAAGTCTTAAACCCGCCATGTATAAACGTGATACTATTTTTTGTAATATCAATTTTTGTAATGCTTTGGTTATAAACTACAGTACTACCATTAATGCTTTCAATAACGTGTAATACTTGATTACCTATTGTATAAAACAAAGACATTAATTTATCTGCTTTAAAGGTTTTAGGTAACTTCTCTGCACTTAACCATTCTGATACTTCAGGACTAATAGGTAAACTAACTTTCTTATACATACAATACCTCTTCATTATAACTATAATCTAATTTTGTTGTCATGTCCGAATTCTCCTTTGCTAATGACATAATTAATTTATATACACATCATAACACACATTTACACACAAGGCAAATCATTTACACACAACCTAAAATTTTCAAAAAATTGTAATATCACACGCACACACATTCACACATAAAATACGAATTGTGAGATACCTTGAAATTTTCAAAAAAATTATAATACTTGACGCACTCTCACATCAATTCCTGTTCTCATTTAAGGGTGGGGTGTTGAAAATGGGTGGTTAAGCACCTCTACCTCTCTACAAGGTCAAAACTACCGCGAATTTTTTTATTTCATGTTATATATCTTCTCTCTACTCTCTACAACTAAATCAATTTATTTTCTCCCGCGTTTTTCTTTTCGGTTTCTTTCTCTTCTGCTCTTCTACCTTCTCTATATATAGTTTAGTTATCTTTCTATCTATATAAAAATAACATTACCCTTTTTAATATAGATTACCTTACTAAGGTTAGGGTATACCTTTCTCTACCCGCTTTTTATTTTGGTGGAGAGAAATAAGATATAAACCTATAGTGACTCTTGTATATCATTGTATATCTTTCTATACTCTTCTTTTCTTATTCTTTATAGTTAAACCCTCATTCTCTACCGCTTTTTATTTTTAACTAAGGTAGGTCATACTACCTCTATTATTGTACTTTACCTGTATATAGACACTAACCTACTCACTACCGCGATTTTTCATAATTTTAGTGATTTTTGCTGAAAACCTCAATTTTGAGCAAAACCCTTATTTTTATGAAAAACCGCTTATTTTAATGAAAACCATGTATTTTTGAGTATTCCTGTGTTTTTAGTCAAAATCTGCTCTATTTAACGATTTCTATATACAAAAGAAAAGCACTCAATGAGTGCTTTTGCTTTCTTCATCATAAAAGCCACGATTGATACAATGATTTTGTACAAGGTCAATCTTTTGTATAAAATCATCTAAAGCCTTGTATGAAAATCTCATAGGCTTTGTTTTATCTAAAGGCTCAAAATGGATAAATGGCTCTGCTGAGTCTTTATCTCTCATAATGTAGATACATATATTATGCTTTTCTTGCGAATGTATTTCACATTCTTTTTTATATGTATCAGGTGGCAACGTATTCACGTTGCTTTTTCTCACTTTAAGCGTTTTTGTCTTTTTCTTTAGTATTTTCATCTTATTCACTCACTTTCTTTCATTCATGTAGTATAGGGTACTACAGGATAGTACAAGTGTTAAAATCTTGTAAATATCATCTTTTGGGGTGATATTTAAAATATCACAATCAAGATAATAAGTGAATAGGTCATAGACTAGATATAAGATAAAAATACTTAAAACTATGCTTATAATGGTTTTCATCATGTTTTCTCACTTTCGTTATAGATGAAAAGCGGGGAATTTTTGCCCCGCTTTTTAAATCACTATTTTTCTAAAACTGCACTTAAAAGATTGAACTCATCTGTAAACAAATCCCATAGTGCTTCGGAGTAGATACTCGCAAACACTAGGCGGGGAACTTTCTCCCCGATAAAAATAGGCTCACATACATCGAAGTTATCTTTCATATTGACATAAGGAACATGAAATATATTCTCATAGTCAGATTTAGATACTTCGGAACAATCAAAGGCAACTGCAATTTCTCTTTCACTTTCTACTGCTTTTAGTAACTCATCGTAGTTATTAATATCAGTAACTACTTTATAGGTACTTTTAGCAATTTTTAGCGGTTTTTCGATTCTTCGCAACGCTTTTTCTTGCTCTTGCTCTACTTTTTCGACTTTTTCAGCCTTTTTAGTAACTTTTTTAGGCTTTTCGGCTTGCTCTTTAGCAGGCTTTTCAGCTTTTTTTGTTACTTTCTTAGTAGCAGGCTTTTTAGTGATTTTCTCATCTTTCTTTACTGTTTCTGTATCAGCTTTTTTAGTGGCTTTTACAGTCTTTTTAGTTTTTGGCTTTTCTGCTTTCACTTCTGATTTTTCAGTAGATACTTTTTTAGTGGCTTTCTTTTTTGATTCTTTAGCTAAAATCTCATTAGCTTTAGTTTCAAATAAGGAAGTCAAGAATTCGCCGTCAACTTTAACAGATTTCTTAGTAGTCATGATAAACTCACTTTCTGAGCGTTTCAGGTAACGCACAACTATTATTAAGATATAAAAGAACTTTCAAGTAACTAGGTAATTGTGTTACTTGTTGATATAAGTATAACATTGATACTATATCATGTCAATACTTTTTTACACATTTTTACACATTTATTTTTAAGGCTCTATAAATGCAGTAAATATCTAGCTTCACAAAGGCAATTCATTTATTTACGCTCTAAGGTGCTTCTAATGATTTTTTAGATATAATATATAGGCAATTTTGAAATGAGCATACAGGGGCAAATTTTGCATTTCTAGGGGCAAACGTTGATTTCTCAACTTTCTAGGCTTGCTCTGAAAATAGAACAGATGTTCGATAATCGGAGCAAGGTCTTATATCTAAAATTTTCAATCAAATTAAAGATTTTCAATCACATCAAAGATTTTCAATCTGATTGAAAACATTGAATGACATTGAAAAATTTCAATACTATCTAAAAATTTCAATCTCATCTAAATCTTTCAATCTCATTCAATAGCATCAATCACATTTAAAATATTCAATCACATTTAAAGAAATCAATCTATTATGATATGCTCTACTGTATCTCTATACATAAAGAAAACACTCACAATCACCGCGAATTTTTTCATGGTGGTTATGAGTGTTATTCTTTACCTAGTTATTATAAAGTTCCTTGCTCCCGCTTTTTCTCTTATGTGGGAATCAGCGGGAACGATGACCTGTAATCAGAAGGAAAGTGAGAAATATCTGACTACACTATTATTATACATTATACCCGTTTTAATTTCAAACGGAATACCCTTGGTTTAATAA
>ERZ773214.33-NODE-33-length-94473-cov-86.652905_pt1 | contig 94473 bp, 134 predicted proteins | sample MGYA00511238_ERZ773214 | MGnify/ENA primary metagenome ERZ773214 (study PRJEB29015, sample SAMEA2738157) | human oral metagenome | biome: human oral; feature: human-associated habitat; material: saliva | place: China | collected 2259 ... | reverse complement strand
GAACGACAGCCTTCCAAGCTGTATACGTGAGTTCGATTCTCATCACTCGCTCCATAACCAAATAAACCGCTTAAATAGCGGTTTTTCTTATGCTCCGGTCAACTTTCGGTCAACTTTTAGACAGTTTTTCGATAATATTAAGCATTTCTGCATCTGTTTGTTCTAGCAGATGTGAATACGTATTAAGGGTGATGTCAATCTTGCTGTGGCCAAGATGCTTTGAAACTGCAATGATGTTGCATCCGTTACTTATTGCATTTGTAGCGAAGCTATGACGAAGACAGTGTATCGTTACTTTCTGATTAATCGTAGCTGCTTTTTTCTTGGCTCTATCAAATTCACGCTGGATCCCTGATATGGATAGCGAGTGTTCGGAACCGAACAAGTAAACTCCATCTGTTTCTAACAATGGTTTAATTGTATCCATCACAATGCCTGTTAAATTGATTTTACGGGGCTTCCCTGTTTTTGTGGGTAATTCTCCATTCGAGAAATGTTTGATTGATTTAACGATATTTGCCGTACGTTCTACAACGTTTATATCATCATGGTGTAAAGCCATTGCTTCACCGCGCCTGCATCCGGTCCAGTACAAAAAGATGAAGAACTTCTTATATATTTCTATTTCTACGAATTTTAAGAATGTATTGAATTCGTCGATGGTCCAAACCTGTTGCTCTTCCTGGATTTCTCTAGGACGTTTTAGTGGCTTTAGAACATGATCGACTGCAGGAAGTCCATAAAATTTATTAGCATAGTTAAATACAGCTCGAACATATTGGACTGTCGTATTTTTGGTTCTAAAAGCATAATTATCATTTTTTGACAGTTCTGCTCTCCATGTGTCTAATTGCAATGGAGTTATTTTTTTGATTGGTTGTTCATAGTATTCAGAAAATCTTTGAATAAAGTGAGTTCTTTTAATCTGGCGCATCGTATCGGATGATTCGATGCTGCTCATATATTGCTCCGACATTTCTTTAAAAGTTAACTCACCGGATGTATCTTGCGTTAATCGTTGTGCATCAGCTTCAGCGTGTAATGCGTCACGTTTCGTTGCAAAGCCACGCTTCTTTTTCCATGATACTTTATTCGTAATTGGGTTTTTTACTTTAAAAACGTAATACCAAAGCCCTGTAGACTTATCTTTTGCGACTGACATATAAACCTACTTTCTAGTTTAAATACAAGTCATTTTTTGTACCGTAGCATAATTTCAAAATTATAATTTGTCGAGCCTTGTTCCCAAACCGGATTTCCATTATCGTTCTCGTTAAGTTCTTTATATTTTCCGCCTTTTATCTCAACTTTTACCCAATCAATGTTATGGATAATCTTTAACAAACCTTTATTCTCTGTTTTTGGAATGTAACCTATACAGATATACTCACCATCCGAATTCTCTGCCAGAACTTTAATTGCGTTATGATCGTACGCGTTGTCCGGCTCTGGCTCAAGCGTTGCATTAATAGTTAAAGGCTCATATTTCCAAATTCTATCAGTGATAAATTCTTCATCTGCTTTTTTTGCGCTATATGACCATTCTTCTGTTTTTTGAAATTCATCTGCATTTTCTAAACTCTTAATTAATAGTTTAATTTCTTTTTCTCTATAATTTGTTCCAAAAACAGGACAACTGAAGTATTCATAATCATCTATAGCATTTACTATATTCTGACTTGTTTGCTGATTTTTCTGTTTATTTTCGATTGTCACAGATTCATCCGCTGTATTTTTTATTTTAGTTTGAAGTGTTTCTAAATTTTGGGCAATTGATGATTTGTTTGAACGTAGTTTTTTCCATAATTTGATATCAATAAATAGCATGAATATTGTGAATAAAAATGGAATAATAAAAGAATTATTAAAACCTTTAGAAAGTTCTATTGCTGTGCCAAGAAGTAATATTGTTGTGAATAATGAAAGGGCAATAAATAAAATCCAAAGTAATATTTTTTTGATTAACATAATATATTCTCCTTTAGAACTTTCTTCTTAGTTCAATAACTTTTCCTATAATTGCAACAGGTTTATCCTGTATTTCGGATTGGCTGAAAAACATTGGCGCGTATTCTGGATTGAGTGAATGTAGAATAATTCCATCATTACGTTTAAATAGTTTCTTACAGCATGCTTCGTCACCATTTACTTTTGCGATCACAATATCACCGTTATTTGCGTCACTTTGGCTTCTGACGATAACGATATCATTTTCATTAAATTCCGGTTGCATTGAATCACCTTTGATGCGAAGCGCTAAGAATGTTCCTGTTTTTGCTAACTTTGGATCAATTTCTTCCCATTCACTAGGATCATCATAATTTATATCTTCAATCGCTAAATTAGGAATGCCAGCACGACTGAATCCACGTATAGGTATAAGGGACCCTTTTTTTATTTTATCTTCCCAATCTGCTCCATATTGAATTAAAGGGATCACATCAGTTATTGCTAAATTGTTTTCTGAATAACTTAAAAATAATTCATCATCAGTTTTATATTCGGATGTTCCTTGCAACCAGTCAACTCTGATTCCAAAATAATCAGCGATTTTTTGTAGTTTTTCTGCACTTGGTTTGTGGTTGTCGATTTTGGATAAAGAGCCTCTAGCGAAGCCTAGTGTGGATTCTAAACCAGTAATTGTTATTCCGGCTTTGTTGCATAAATCCTTTATTTTCTTATACATAATTTATCCTCTCTACAAATGTTGAATAAATTACGTATTTATTATTGACACGTTGAAAATATAACGTATAATAAATGTAGAAGTTGAAAATATTACGTAAACTTCTTGCATAACTTATTCGCTTAATTTGCTTTTGACAACTCAGATTATAGAATATTTTACGCAATTAGTAAATAAAATGACGTAATATTTTCATCTTTCGGAAGGAGAAAATATGATTTATTCGAATATTAAGAAACTTTGTTTCAAAAAAAAGATTTCAGTTTCAAAACTCGAAAGTGATTTAAATATTCCGCGAAGTTCAATTTGCAAGTGGGATAAAACAACACCAAGTGTTCTAAAAGTTAAGTCAGTTGCAGATTATTTTGGAGTATCAATGGAAGAACTGCTAAGTGACACAGGAGATTAATTAATGCGGTTATTTGATTTGATTGAAAACAAGAATATTAGTAACAGATGCTTTTTTAGAAAGAAAAACGGAAGCAAAGAATTCGTACTCTTCTTGATAGGGGATTATATCTATATCGCCGATTCAAAAACAAAAGAGAGTCCAGGCATGTGGACTCCATCGATAGATGATCTAAAGGCTGATGATTGGTGTTTCATAAATTAATTAATGGAAAGGAGTTGCAAAATGCGTATACACAACAACGCCGAACTGGTCAGAATGCCCTATCTGAAAAAGACAGATGTTGGCAGAATTTCGGGATACAAAAGAAAAGACCTAAACACACTGTTTGATGCTGCACAGGAAATTGACAAGAAAGAATTAGGCATTAATTATTTGTTCTCTTATAAAGTGAGAACAAAAACGATAGCAAAGCTAATGGGGTATTCGTTAAAAGAATTGATGAATATGTATCCAGAGCAAAATAAAAACGCTCCATCCGTCGAAAGAGTGAGCGCTAGTTAGTGACATGCTTTAAATGTCACTCTCATTATACCAAATAGAAAGTTGAGAGTAAAACATGAAATTAAAAAAGAAATCGATAGTAAGCACATTTGAGAAAATAATTCTATTTGCATTGTATGCATGTATTTTCGTAAGTGTGTTTTTGTTCTTAATTGGGGTTGATGTATGGATTCGTTAATTATTAATAAATTACACCGATTAAAGGGTGAACCAGTAGAAGAAATCATTGATAGTGATGGCATTATTCTAAACGATGATCAAGCAGAAGCTGCATTACAATTTGAATTATCAAAACTGGATGCATTTCAAAGAAAAATAAAAGAGATGAGTGATCAATGTGATTAAGCAACGCTTTGATTGCCAGCAATGCACTAGATGGAATGAAGAAACACAATGTTGCCCGCCAATTAAAGCTGGGTACAGGGTATTTGAAGTTAAGAATGAATGCTTACAATGCAAATTTTATCAAACAAAAAAACAATTAGAACAGTTGAAACTGTTGATAGGAGAAAAAGATTATGAAGAAACAACTGACACTAGAAGAATATGAAAATCAATCTGCAAGAGATGCCATTGTCGAGCGCACTGCATCACAGATATACCGAATTTTAGAAAAGAAGGGGCTTAGTTATCGAGAGGTTTTGCGCACACTTGCAGGAGCGCGATCATTAGCTGCAACCAATGCCAAATTAAATTAGAAAGGCGATAACTGGTCTAACGCTGAATGCATTGGTTGCACTAGACCGCTTTAAAAGAAAGGATATGCCACAGAAAATGCTAATTAGCAAGTGTGGCAAATGGCATATATGAAACAGGGTTTTATTAAAATAGACCGACAGATTTTGGAGTGGAGATATCATGACTATCCAAATATGTTTAGGTTCTGGATTCTTCTGTTGCTCAAAGCAAATTGGAAGCCAGCATACTTCAAAGGTGTTCTTGTTGATAGAGGTTCATTTATTACTTCTGCTAGAAATTTAGCTAAAGAATCACACCTATCTGTTAATACAGTTAGACGATTGTTACAGCTGCTTGAAAACGAACATCAAATAACACGCACAGTGACACAGTCATGGACATTAATAAGTATAGTAAATTACGCAAAATATCAAGATATAGATGAAAACGATGGAACACTAAATGATACACATCTTGATACATCTACTGACACACAGACTGATACACTGACTGCACACAATAGAAGAAATAAAGAATATAAATATATAAATAATACTTGTTCGGAGCAAACTTCGTTCGCATCCGAACAGGCAATAGGATTACCACCTTTAATTCTGAAAGATGGTTCTCGATTTCATATTTCAGAGAATCATTTAAATGAATTCATTGATGCATATCCTGGTGTTGACGTGCGCGATCAGATTATGAAGATGAGTCAATGGCTGAAAGTTAATCCAACGAAGCGAAAGACGAAGAATGGAATCATGCGCTTTATTAATTCGTGGATTGCACGTTCGGAAAGAGAAGTGGTGAACGTACCACAATCATCAACAAAAATATCAATGCCGGAATACATCCGACAACAAGAAGCAGGAACTCTGCCAGAAGGCACACCAGCTTCAAAGGAACTTATTGAAAGATTGCAGAAACTGCAGAAGGAAGGAATGTAAGATGTCGGAGATTAAACAAAGAGCATGAAACTAACATTTGTTGATCTATTCGCAGGTGTAGGAATGGCACGCATGGGAATGGAACAAGCCGGATTTGAATGTGTATATACATGTGAATTTGATAAGCACAAGAGGAAAGAATATGAAATCATACACGGAAACGAGCCAGAGGGTTATGACATCAGAGAGGTACGAGCAGCTGACATTCCGGGAGCAGATGTTTGGTTCTTCGGAGCACCGTGTCAAGACTTCTCAATCGCAGGACTTAGAAAAGGACTTGGTGGAGATAGGTCAAGCCTTATCGGTGAAGTCTTTAGACTCATCGAAGAAAAAGCAGAAGATAAGCCCGAATGGTTGGTCTATGAAAACGTTAAGGGAATGTTATCAAGCAACTACGGATGGGACTTCTTATCCATACTTCTTGCAATGGATGAATTGGGGTATGACGTTGAATGGCAGGTGCTTAACACAAAAAATTTCGGACTGCCTCAGAATAGGGAAAGAGTCTACACTATTGGACATCTTAGAAAATGTGGTAGCAAGCAAATACTACCTATCACAAGCACAGACGGAAAAGATAGTAATACAAAAATAAATGTTGTTGGATCAACCGACCCAAATAAAAAAATACAACAACGAAAATACATTTATACGAGCATGGTTCATGGTTGCGGATTTTATTAACGATTGGTTTAGGTGATTGATATGAGAGAAATTAAATTTAGAGCATGGGATAAAAAAAGAAAATTCATGCTGGTAATCTTCGATAGTACAACTGCTAAAGAATGGTTTCTTCCAAATTTAAATGAAGACTATGAAGTGATGCAATTCACAGGCGTGCATGATATATACGGGAATGAAATTTATGAGGGAGACATTGTTTATTTAAGACATTCGTTCTTTGGATTCGAATTAAAACCAGAGAAGTTCCTTGTGACATTTAAGTACGGGAATTTTGTACTAGAAAATGAGTTGAGTATCTTTTGCAATTTAAAAGGATACAAGCCATTGGGGTGGTGCGAACGAGTAGAAGTTATCGGAAATATTTATGAAATTTAAGGAGGATGAAGAATGATGAAATCAAGTGATATAGAAAAAGTAGAAACGATACTTGATAAAATAAACAGTTTAAAAAAAGAAACTGCAACTCTTAATCGTTCAAAAAAAGAAGGAATACATGATGCTTGCGTAAGAATTAACTACATCAATTTTGAAATTGATGGAAATTTATCTATAAAAGTACGCAATGTGATTTTAGATGAATTTAACTCTGAAATGAATGGATATATAGAAGAATTAAAACAACTTGGAGTCGAGTACGTGGATGAGAACGCTTAGAAGATTGCAACGGACCAAAGGTTATCTACGTAAGACTGCAGATAAACATGGTAGGGAAATCGTCAAACCTTTTATCAAGAAAGACTTTGACGAAATGATCCGGTGTTGTTTAAATCATCGTGATAAGCACAATCCTGAATCGTGGAAGTATCGTGTATGGTACAGAAACTATATTCTTCTTATCCTGGGAGTTAATACAGGGAATCGCATTGAGACACTAATAGAACTAACTCCAAGAGATATCGCTGGCGGTCAATATACGTGTGTAGAAATGAAAACAGGTAAGGTACAACAATTCAATATGAATGCTGATGTGTACGCCACTGTTAGAGAGTATATAGAGCGATATAACATTCAGATGAATGAATATATATTCGAGTCTAGACAGGGATTAAAAGGCTACCCAATCACGCGACAACAAGCATGGAGAGTAATTAAACAATTGGCCAAAGAAGCAGGGATTGAATATCCTGTAGCTTGTCATAGTTTAAGAAAGTCATATGGGCGTTGGTATTGGGACAGTACGCACGACTTATTGACCACACAAAAACTGCTGATGCATGAGAGTGCAACTGAAACAATGTTGTACATCATGTTAGAGCCATCAGACATACAGGATGTTAGAGAGTCTATCAACCACACCGAAAAATGGGGATAGAAAATAACATTCTTGCATGTATCAAAAATAAAGTAAAAACAAGCGTGAGTGTAACATTCGATTTTTGTAACACTCAAAAACAGAAGAAAACAAGATAAAGCAGTATTGATAAGCGTTATTAAGAAAATAAGGCTTTGAAGTGAGAGTTACATAGCTCTGATTCTGTTACACTCACAACAATAATAAAAAAGGAGATAAAAATGTATTCAATTCAGAATCGAAACAGAGACACAATTTATTACAACCCAAACATTAAGAAGCTTTATGTTATCGATAAGAAAATAGACAATAAGCTTCAATATGAAGTACGTGCAACAATAGACAATGATGATCGCTTGTTGGGAAGATATTCAAACAAGGCGGTAGCACAAGAAGTTATGAACGATTTAATCGGTGATAGCTATTGGAATGATACAGGTATATTCTGTATGCCGGAGGATGAATAATGATGATTGCCATTTTATCCTTCACGTGTGGAGTGTTTTTTGGAGTATTTATTATGGTTGCAACAAGAATCGCAGGTGTAGATGACAATGACTAAAAAGGAAGAAATTGAACTAGCCATTCTATATAGAAAAAGAGATGATTTAGAAAGAGAAATAGCAAGAGTAAAGGCAGCACACAAAAGAAATGAATATGCGGAAGTTAACACATATCAACTCTTTGTGCTTGAAGATCGCTTGCGTTGGGTAGAAAAAAAGATAGCTAGAAGGGAAAAGCATGATTACAATTGAAGAACTAAAAAATTATCGCTATCTACAAATGCAAGCACAGGCAATTCAGGAACAGATTAGACAAATGTATTTTCCGATTTCTTCTCCACAGTTGTCTCAAATAGGAACGAAGTCAAATGTTCCTGGAGATCCAACGCGGCAGGCTTTCTACAAGATTGAGAGATTAAATCGTGAGCTTGAAGATAAAGTTAACGAGATTGCGGTTCAGATGAAAAGAATTTTAGATTGGGTAGATACAATTGATAATCCAGAAATTCAAATCATAATCCGCTGGCATTTTATGAACGGTCTAAGTTGGAAAGAAACAGCAAGAAAGATTTATTCGACATCCGATTCGGATAGTTGCAGAATGAAATTCTATAGATATTTCAATCAAAAAGATAAAAGTGTTCGTTAGCGTTCGCTCGCGTTCGTTTCAAATGTGATACTATGCTAGTGTAGAAAAAGAACAGATGCGTGGTCAGGTCTGCTCTTTTTTTATAAAACGTGGGTATTAAGTAGATTTTCATTTGAATTCGACTCCTTTATGCGCAACTGCCCATTTATTAAAGGAATATGAGATGGAAGATTACAAACTTGCCGAATATATTAGGCAATTAGAAAAAAACAATAGACTATATAGGTTCTACAAATCAAAAGCATGGTGTGATTTAAAAAATGAAGTGTTAACAGAGAATCACAACGAGTGTCAACTTTGTAAAGCTGAAGGAAAGATAAGAAAAGCAGAGACTGTACACCATATTAACTATGTACATGATCGTCCTGAACTTGCTTTAAGTAAGACCTTCATTGATGTTGACGGAGTAGAGAAACAAAACCTTATGCCTTTATGTTTTGATTGCCACAATAAGATTCATAAGAGATTTAACTACAAAGAAAACGAAAAAATAACGCAAGAACGATGGTAAATACCCCCCCACTCTCCCGTATGCCATTCTCAAAAGAGAGGGCTTACAACGGGGGAGAATCTGCACAGGTTAGATTTTTCGCACATTATATGAGAATTTTCACAAGAAAGGAGCATGCATGTATGTTAAAAGAACCGGTCGCAATCAAAAAGCAAAAAAAATCGACGAATCATCGAACGAAGAAGGAACTTGCAAAGTCTGAAGATGAAGCGTTGGTGCTTCCTGCTAATCAAATTGACGATATTACAAATCCTAAAACGATGTATGCTTTTTTCAAGAATGTATTGATTGAAAATGGTCTTTGGTGGCCTAGTGATGATATCTATTTACAACTATATGTTGAATTGATTTCAGAAAGAGATAAGTTAACTAAAAAAATCAATAAGACGAAAGAAGATAATCTTCGAATTGCTTTAGTAAGAGAAAGACATGTGTTGATCTCCGATGCTTTGGAATATGAGAAACAATTAGGATTGACAGTACTTGCAAGAGCACAACTGTTACGTAAAAAAGATGCCAAGAAAAAGCCAACCGCAAAAGACAAAGCAATTGCACTTATGTAGAGATATAAAACAATGCCCTGAAATATGGGATTATTTCAAAGCTATAAAGCAAAAAAAGATAAGAACAAATAAGCGCATTAAAGCGTTGGTATCATTTGTAGAAAAAGAGTTTGCAAAAGGGGAAATATATATTCGACTTGATGAAGTCGAAAAATATATGTCGTTTGAAATTCTGTTTCCATTTAAATTGATGCCATGGGAAAAATGCGCTTTTGTTTTACACAACTGTGTGCGCCGGATTTCTGATGAAAGTTTACGATGGCCAGATTTATATTTATATCTTGGGCGTGGTAATGGGAAAAACGGATATGCATCCTTTGAGTTCTTTTGCCTGATGACACCAGTTAATGGCATTGTAAGGTACGACATTGATACGTGCGCAACTGCAGAAGATCAAGCCAAAACATCATTCAATGATATTTATGAAATGATGGATGCACATTCGGAAATCTATCAAGACAAATGGACGTGGACGAAAGAAAGAATCGTTAACAAAACGACAAAATCTGTTCTACGCTATAGAACAAATAGTCCAAAGTCAAAGCAAGGTTTACGCTCTGGCATGGTATATCTGGATGAAATTGAAGAGTTTGATAGCTGGGGAAATATCAGAGTATTCAGAACGGGGTTAGGTAAACAAAAATTTGATATGGATGGAAATGCACGCTCTGACCCTAGAAGCTTAATGACTTCAACAAATGGCGATAAGCGTGGCGGCCCATTAGATAAATATTTAAATGATGCAGATGAAATCTTGTTTAATGGAGTCTTTGATAACGGAACATTATTTTTTATTTACTGTTTGGATGAAAAAGAAGAAGTCCATGATTCTAAAAACTGGATCAAGGCAAATCCATCAATTGATTACTTTAAGAGTTTAAAGGATGAAATTGAAAAGGAATATGCAGAATATAAAAAAGACCCTGTTACAAATTCTTCGTTCATGTCATTGCGCATGAATCTACCAGTTGAAAAGAAAGAAGACCCAGTTACATCCTGGGAAAATATTCAAGCTACAAATCAAGAACTTCCACCACTGGAAGAACTTCGGAAGATGCCTTGCATCCTGGGTGTGGACTTTACAAAGACCACTGATATGGCAGGAGCGTGTTTTACATTTAGAGACTTTGAAAAGAATAAGTATTACACAGTTAAACATGCTTGGTTATGTAGAAAATCTGGGGATTGGGACCACATTAATCAAGATGCTATAAAAACATTTGAAATGAATGATTGCTTAACAGTGATTGATGATGTTGAAATCTATCCGGAATTGATTGTTGATTGGGCGCTTTCGTTTAAATTCAATATTGTAATGCTGGCAGTGGATAGTTATAGGTGGAGTGCATTAAGAGAAGCATTTGAACACGCTGGATTTAATGCAAGCGACAAAGAGTTGGTGAAGTTGGTTAGACCAAGTGATATTATGCTGGCAATCCAACCAATCAATTCAATATTTGTTAATCACCAGTTATGTGCTGGTGATGATCCGTGCTTTAGGTGGTCAATCAACAATACGAAGTTGATACCTGCGGCAAACGGAAACTACAAGTATGACAAAATAGAACGTCGAAGTCGTAAGAACGACCTCTTTATGGCATATGTCCATTCGATGACATGTGTTGATAAATTAGTGGATAACAGACGGTCAACTGTTGTTCCTGAAGTTTGGACGTTTTAGAAAGGAGAGGGAGAAATGGGACTGTTTGATTTTTTAGGTCGAAAAAATAACGGTTATTCAATTTTAGAATTGGCGATAAAATCAGAGGAAATTCGAGATGGTCTTGGCATGAAAGAGCTTGCGCTACATATCGCAATGTCAACGATTGCTGATTTATTAAGCAGATGCAAGATTAAACGATATGTTAAAGGCAAAGAAGAACCAAATGAATTTACATATGCAATGAACTTATCACCAAATGCAAATATGACAGCTGCAGAATTCTGGCAAAAGGTTATAAGAAATGCTTATGAATGTGAAAATGGAGCAATTGTAATTCCATACGAAAGAAATGGATTTATGAATTATCAAGTTGCAGATAGCTACGCGTTAAAAAAATATCCAATGAAAGAAAATAAGTATAGTGGAATTGTAATTGATACTTTAACGCTAAACAAAAATTATTTAGAAGGTGATATTTTCCACTTTAATTTTGAAAATATCGAATTAAAGAAATATGTTGAAATTATGTATTCTGAATATGGCGATTTGATGAAATTTGCGTTGGAAACATACAAGAATAAGAATGGTATGAAACTTCTTCTTGAAATAGAGGCTGTGAAAACTGGAAGCGAAGATGATGAGAAAAAATATAAAGAACAACTAAAAGAAAGTATGAAGTCATTTATGACGTCACCTAATGCTGTAATGCCGAAATATAAGGGAACATCAATTACGGATTTTGCAAAAGGCACGTCACAAAATTCTGATGATATTCGCAATCTAAGAAAAGATATATTTGATACCGTTGCACAGATATTCAAGATTCCACAATCAATTTTCTATGGCAATATCACTAACTCTGATCAAGTGTTTGATGAAATGATAACTCTAGTTATTGCTCCACATGCGAAAGTGATAGAACAAGAGTTAAATAGAAAGACGATTTCTTATGATGAATATGTCAAAGGAGATCGAATTGAGATTGATACAAGCACAATCAAGGTCCAAGACATATTGAAACTATCTGCGAGTATTAGCGGTCTAGTTGGCTCTGGAGCTTATAGTCCAAACGATGTTCGAGAAAAGCTTGGAGATGCCAAGATAAATGAAGATTGGGCGAATGAATATTACATGACCAAAAACTATGCAAACGCAGATGACATTTCGAAAGGTGTAAATGAATGAAAAAATATTATGATTTAGTAACGACTGGCCAAACGGCAGAAATTTGTATTTATGGCGATATCACATCATGGCCATGGACAGATGGTGATACATCGGCAGTTGGGATGGTTCAGGCGATCAAGGGATTACCTGAAAATATTTCTAACATTAACATCCGCATTAATTCATATGGTGGTGAAGTTGCAGAAGGTCTAGCGATTTATAACACTTTAAAAACGTGTGGAAAGCATGTGACAACTACGATTGATGGATTTGCATGTTCTGCTGCATCGATGATTTTCATGGCAGGCACGGAAAGAATTATTAATAATTCAAGCTTGTTAATGATTCATAATGCGCTTACCTATACAGTTGGCAATGCTGAACAATTGCGAAAAGAAGCGGATGATTTAGAAAAAATCAATGAGCAGATTATCAAGACGTATATGGAGCATGTCAACATCACAATAGATGAAGTTAAGAAAATGATGGATGATGAAACTTGGATCACTCCAGAAGAAGCGCTCGAAAAAGGATTCGCTTCAGAAATTGGAAACGTTCCAGAATCAGAAAATGTGATGAATTCTGCAAGAAAATTCATTTTTGATTCATTGATTCAAAAGCAACCATTAAACAAAAATGAAAACCAAAAACAAATTGAAGCACATCTTGATGAAGATGGACTACACGTTCAAGCAACAAATGAAGTGCCGGAACAAAAAACGATGTTAGGCACTTTTTTAAATGCAATCATCAAATAAAAAAGAAAGAGAGGATTTTTAGATGATTAAAACTACAGCAACATACAGCGAAAAAGTAAAGGCACTTCTTGCATCAATGAAAGATGGTGATGAGACACAGGTACAGGATGCGCTGAAGGGATGGATGGAAGAAATCCAGAATAACATTCGTGCAGATTTTGAACAGTATCAAGAAACACACGACCAATCAATTTTAGATAGACGTGGAATCCATGCGTTAACTTCAGAAGAGACAAAGTTCTACAATGCATTAATTGAGAGCGTTCGTGATAAGAAGGTATTAAATGCAACTAATGCAGGACCTGCATTGCCTGTTACTGTTGTAGAACGTGTTCTTGAGTCTGTTAAGAAGGACCACCCATTAATCAACGCAATCAATCCAACAGTTGTCGGAACAATCACTAAGATTTTAAAGAGAAAAGGCAAGTTAGCGAAGGCTGTTTGGGGCGAAATCACAGATGAAATTAAGACAGAAATCAAGGGTGATTTAGCAGTAGCCGATCTAGTTGCGGCCAAATTAACAGCGTTCTTACTCTTATCTCAGGATTACATCGAACTTGGGCCAACATGGTTAGATGCATATGTTCGTCAGTGCTTAGAAGAAGCTTTAGCACTTGGAATTGAAGATGGTGTAATCAATGGTACTGGCGTGAAGCAACCAGTTGGTTTAATTCGTGATATCCATGAAGGCGTAAGTTTCAGCACAACTACTGGATATCCTGAAAAAACACCTGTTGTTGTTAAGTCCTTTGATCCAAAGACATATGGCGAATTAATTGCTAAGATGTCAAAGACCGAAGCAGGCGAATCACGCGTAATCACAAAGGTGATCTTAGTTGTTAACCCAACAGATTACTTCCAAAAAGTTATGCCAGCTACAACTGTATTGAATTCATCTGGAGCATATGTTGGTGATGTATTCCCATTTGCTACAGAAGTATTCCAATCTGCAGCAGTAGCAGAAGGAAAGGCAGTTCTCTTCGTTGAGAAGTCTTATATTTTCGAACTTGCAACAGGAAATAAGGATGGAGAAATCTTATCTTCTGATGAATACAAATTCTTAGAAGATTTCCGCACATACAAGATTCGTCTACTTGGTACAGGTATTGCAGAAGACAATACATGTGCATTGCTACTTGATATTTCTGGTTTAGCACCACTATATTTAACAGTTAAACAGCTACCTGCTGCCTAATTGCTAAATGGATAGAGAATATCTAAAAAGAAATGTTGATACTGTCAAGCCAGCCGCAAAGCTGGCTTGCAATATCACGTGGGAAGAATCAGAAACAAATAGCAAGTTAGAAGAAATTATTAAAAATGGCATTGCAACAATCTGCGATATGCTAGGCAGTGATGAGGTTGATTTCGAGAATGATATTCGCTCAAGAGAACTTCTGATTAATTACATTATTTATAAATGGAACAATGTCCCTGAACAGTTTCGAACAAACTACATAAGCGATATTTTAGAGTGTAGAAAGAAAGTTCAGTTAGAAAAATTCGTTCCTGAAGGTGATTCCTAATGAAATTCAACAGTGATATCAACACCTGTAATTCTGGCATCGTATCAATTGGAACAGATAAGAAAACAAAAACAAAATACGGTGGACAAATCAATGTCAAATCAATTGGTGACCTTGCAAATGTTCACCGATTTTTCTTTGAAGAACTTTCAAAACGTGAACGTGATTATCTAACGATTTCTGCATTGGGACATTCGTTATCAATGAAAATCAAAATTCCATTTAATACATTAGTAAAGTCGAAACAATATGCGGTTATTGGAAAAGATTTATTCACAATCTCATATATAGATCATGATAAATATTGTGAGAACTTATATTTGTATTTAGAAAGTGTGACAAAAGATGAGTAGAGATTCACTTCAAGAATTGCATGATGCATTAGCTAGTGTTGAAAAAAATTTAGCATATGGTACAGAAGATTTGATTGAAACAGAAGTTTGGGATTATACAATTTTTGGAAGAGATACGCTACAAATTAACGGAACATCTGGAAAAGACTATTCAGATGTTTATTTTGTGATGATTGTTCGAGAAAATTATGTTCCAAACGAACTAATCCAAGAAGTAATTAGCAAAGTTACAGAAATACCAGGATTCAGAATTGTTTCTGGTGATCATCAGTTTGATTATGCTCGCATAGGAAACACAAAAGCAGTCGCAGAAAGCATTACGTTAAAATTTGCAAAGGCTAATAAAAATTATGCCGTATATCAAAAGTGATTTTAAAGCTGCAGAAAGACTGACAAATGCAATTAAAGGATTTGGAGATGGCGCAGAAAAAACCATCAATGAATATCTTTGGAATGATGCTCCTGAAATTATTGAAAGCAACATAGCTTCTCGATTCCCAGTCTCTGGAAGACGTTGGAAGAAGAAAATTAAAAGTGCATCATCTGCCGGCATTAAAGGTGTTTTTGACCAACCTAAAAAAGGGAACTTGTCTGTTACGGTCAGAACACGCAAAGCATATAACTATCTGTATTATCCGGATGATGGAAGCAATACACGCAATCACCAGGGTAATCAGCACTTCATGCAGAAAGGTGCGGAAGATAGTCAAGAACAAATCATAGATGCTCTAGTTGAGCGTCTATCTAAGAAAGTAGAGGAATAAATCAATGGAAAAATACGAAAATGTATATTCAGATTTTGAAGTAACAAAAACATCGTTCAAGCCAAAAGGTTCAACAGCGTTTATTGAAAACAACTGTGTAGGTAGTTTGGAAATTCAGGAAACTGTAAGAAACATTACTAAAAAGTGCCGTGGAGTAGTTGTAAAAAATCGCACTAAACATGGCGGAACTATTGAAGGAACATTGAAACTTCATATGAAGTGGGGATTATACAAAACATTATTTGGCTTAAATTCCGAGGGATTAAAGCCTGGCGTTAATTCCCTTAATAGAGATAAGTCAGTACATCCTGAATTTATTATGGTAAATGAAGTTCGTGATGAAGACGGAACTGTGAAGCTTCTTGCATTCCCTTGTTGTGTTGCCAGTGAAGGTGCGAAAAAGTCAATTGAAAATGGTGCGACGGAAGTTGTTGAAGTTGAAATGAAGTTTAGCGCTTCAGTTGATGAAATTGGCAATACAATGTACGAAGCAATTGTGCAAGAAATTACAGATGAAACTGTTAAAACAAAGTGGATGACAGAGTTCTCAACGGATCTAGTAAAGGTGGCAGCGTAGTATGGCAAAGAAAAATACAAAAGTTGAAAATGACGTAACAGAAAAAGAACAAACTACTGAATATCAAGTTGTTGCGACATTCTACGATAAACACACAAACGAGGAACACACATCAGGGAAACGTTTATCTTTGACGGAAGAACGCGCGAATGAAATTCTAGATGTTCAATCTAGACTAGGATACAACTTAATCGAAAAGGTAGAAGATGGAGAATTAGATGATCAAGCAAGTTAATACTACATTAACATTAAGTGATGGAGAAAAAGTAAACTGTGCGTTGAACATGGCTTCACTTTTTAAGTTAGAACAGGCTAGACCCGGAATCTATGAACAAACATCACTAGGCATGAACGGAATTACGAAAGACAAAACACATGCTGCTGTAGATGTTTTATATGGCTCATATTTATGTGGCAATATCGATAATATCGATTCATGCATGAATAAGTCTGAATTCATAGAGAAATTGCCTGGATACAGCGATATGATGTCTGTTGTCGGAGAACTGTTAGCTGGTAAAAAAAAGTAAAATTTGAAGAAGCGTTCAAAGCAAAAACTCAAAAAATGCCAAGACATTTTTCAATGCCTAAAATAGAGTTTGAGAGTGTAGAAGATTACTACACTTTTTATGTGCTTATTTTAGGCGTTCCTGAAGAGGTGTTTTGGCATTTTCCTTATAAGTCCTTAATGAAAATTTCGGATAACTATACTGCATATAAATCGTGGGAGAAATGGATCGAGTACGAAAAGATGCAGAAAAAATAAAAAAGAAAGAGAGGTGAAGTAAATGGCAAAAAAGAATTCTGCTGAAATTAAATTCAGTGCAGATATAGGCGATTTTACATCGGGTATTAAAACAATGAATGATAATATCAAGGTTTATAACGCTCAATTAAAATTGAATTCTACGCAACTGAAGGGAAATTCAGAAGACATAAACCTCTTACAACAAAGGGTATCACTTCTTACATCTAAATATGATGCATCAACTGAAAAAGTTGAGAATACACAGAAAGCTTTAGATGAAGCAAAGCGTGTTTTTGGCGAAAACTCTGATGAGGTGCAGAAGTGGACCAAGAATTTAGCGTATGCTCAAACAGAACAAGAAAACATTAATCAAGAACTGACAGCCGCTAAAGGGAAACTTGAAAATGCCGAGCAGGCTTTGAATAGTAATGCAAGTGCGACTGAAGATTTAGCGAATAAAACGAAACAATCTGCTGAAGAACAGACGGAAGCAAATACAAAGTATTTAGCAACAAAAGATGCACTTGATCAGATTGGTGATGCGGCCAAAAATGCAGCGGATAAACTTGTTGATTTCAGTAAAAGCACGCTTGAAGCTAGAAATCAAACTGATAAAGCATTAGATACAATTCAATTTGGCACAGGAAGAACAACTGCAGAGATGGCAGGACTTGAAACAGCATTGAAGAATATCGTTAAAACAATTCCTGTTGCTGATATGAATGATCTAGGCAATGCGATGGCTACTGTTGCGACAAAATGTGACTTAACAGATGAAGAAATCGAACCGTTAATGATGCATGTTGCACAATTATCCAAGATTTCTGGTGAGTCCGCATCTAGTATTACGGACTCGATGATTTCTATGAGCATGGCTTTTGGAACAGAGTATGATAAGTCACTTGACATCATGATGCAGGCATCACAAATGTATGGTGTATCATTCAATGAATTATCTTCTATGGCTTCATCTACTGGTGCTGCATTACATGACATAATGGGTTTGTCGCTAGAACAAGTCACAAGTTTGATGGGGTATTTCGCAGCATCTGGTGTTGATGCATCCCAAGCTGTCGCTGGATTGATGAAAGCAACAAAAAACATGTCTGAAGACGGCACTGCAAGCGTTGAAGCATTTAATGAAGTTCTTGCGAAACTATCTTCCGGACAGATGTCTGCTGCAGATGCGCAGGAAATATTCGGTGCGAAAGCACAGAACTTTATCGCAATGCTACAATCATCAGGTGTTTCTTCCATCGACATTATGAGCAAATCTTTAGAAAATCAAACAGGAGCGTTATCGACAGTTTCTGGAATGTATGATGAGATGAAGGACTCTAGTGATGACATGGTTGTGGCACAGCAGAAAGCACAACAGACATTGAGTGATTTGGGCGAATCGATTTTAACAACATTGACGCCTGCAATCTCCAATTTCTCTGATATGATTTCTGCCATTAATGATACATGGAATAGTCTTAGTCCTGAAGCGCAGAACGCAATCATTACGATTGGAGAAATAGTGGTCATTATTGGAACTATGATTGGTGTGCTGTCGACTTTGCAAAAGGGAATTATGGCAGTTAACTTTGTAATGATGGCCAATCCCGCGGCTCTTGTCATTGCTGGAATAGTCGCGCTGATAGCAATCCTTATCGTTCTTTGGAATAACTGCGAAGGATTTCGCAATGCTATACTTGGTGGCATTGATATAATTTCAAATGGAATTAGTTCATTTGGAAATTTTGTTGCAAATATTGCAAATACTATCGGCAATGCATTTACTAATAAATGGAATGAAATACAAAATGGTGCTGCCAATTTACTTGGCGGATTGAAAGATGGTTTTTTTGGAGCGATAGATTTTATAAAAGGTTTATTTAACTTTGAATTTCGTTGGCCACATATTCCATTGCCACACTTTTCTATTAGTGGAAGTATCAATCCGCTAGATTGGTTAAAAGGTGGCTTGCCTAAAATTGGGGTTGAATGGTACGCAAAAGCTATGGACCAACCTTATGTATTTAATCAACCATCTATCATTGGTGTTGGTGAAGCTGGCGCTGAAATGGTAGTTGGCAAGAACTTTGTGTATGAACAAGTTCAAAGCGCTTTAAGTAGTTTGGCATTTGGAAATATCTTTGATTTATTTAACAGAATCATGTCTGTAATGGATAGACCAATCAATCTATATGTGGATGACAATAAGATTGCTGAAGCAACTGCTACAGCAGATGATAGAGTATCTGCTAGTCGCGTTAATCTCATGGAAAGAGGGCTTGCATTATGATAAATTTGGCTGGTAACTTGCAAAATGGAATCACAATAAATGGCAAGCACTCTTACAGGGATTTTGGCTTATTTGTTAGTAAAAAAGTGGTTGAAATGCCAAGTGTTAAACGCATTCGAGAGACAGTACCCTACATGAATGGTTCACATGATTTTTCAAAATTGAATGGTGAACTTACATATGAGGATAGAATCATTTCATATACATTCGATATCACCGGAAATAATGCGGAAGAAATGAACAAAAAGAAACATGATGTTTCTGCGTGGCTTTGTGCAGTTCATGAAGAAGATATCCAAGATGATGATTATCCACATTTACATTTCGTTGGCTCATACCATGAATCAGATTGGGAAGAAGACGATGGCCAAGGAGAATTAACAATTAAATTCATCTGCAAGCCGTACATGTATGCAAATGTTGAAACAGTAATTGAACTTTCGGCAGGAACGAATGTTTCGTTAACTATTCAAAATGATAGTGATCACCGCATTGTTCCAATTGTTGAAACAAGTGATACTTTGACAGTTCAAGTTAGTGGAAAGAAGTATGTCATTTCCGGAAGTGGAAAACATCAATTATTCACACTTGAAAAAGGTAATAATCAAGTGACATATACACTTACAGGAAATGCCAAGATTCGTTTTTACAAAGAGGTGTTCTGATGTATATTGTTAAGTTGATTAATGGTGTAAATGAAACTATTATTCATGGAAATATCGAAAAAATCACCAATGGGAAAATCAAGGAAGAAATCAACGCGATTCCTTCCTTTTCCTTCTCGATTTATCCAAATAATGTAGGATATCAACTATTAACGCCATTCTACACAAAAGTGGAAGTATACGATGAAAAACATCGGCATATTGCTTTCGATGGTCGTGTTCTAGTAGTTGAACCTTCGATGGATTCAAGCGGCTTAATTTTAAAGAGAGTTACCTGTGAAGGTAAACTTGCATACCTGAATGATACCATCCAAGAATATTGCGCTCCAAAGAACTGGACTACTAAAGGATTGCTACAACAGATATTGAAAGTGCACAATGCACGAGTTGACGTCTCGAAAGTAATCAATCTTGGAAACGTGCAGGCAGTAGATGCGAATGACAATATATATGTGGGAATTCAATATGATTCTTCTTGGAAAACGTTGGTTGAAAAATTAGTGAAGAAATCCGGTGGAGAATTTCAATTTCGAAACGTTAATGGTTTGCTGTATCTTGATTATTTGAAACAAACAGGTGAAGAAAAGAATACAGCTATTGTTTTAGCGAAAAACATGCAGTCAATCACACAGAAGATTGACTCTAGTTCCCTTATCACTCGTTTATATCCATATGGAGCAAAAATCAAAGTAAAGGATGAATCAGGAAACGAGAAGGAAACAGAAGAACGTCTATCGATATCTTCTGTAAATGCTGGAAAACCCTATGTTGAAGATGCAGAATATCTATCACGTTATGGCGTGGTTGAAACAACACAATTCTGGGATGATGTAAATTCTTTAGAGATTTTGAAATCAAAAGGTGCTGCATGGCTGAAAGAAAATAACCGTATCACAGTCAGCTACGAAATAGATGCGTTTGATCTATCGCTCATTGATGTTGATTCTGACGAGTTAACAGTAGGAAACATCTATCCAGTAAGAAATGAATTGCTGAATATCGATGAGAAATTAAGAGTTATCTCTCGCACGATAGATGTTATTGAACCGCAGAAAACAACATTGGAATTTGGCAGTAAGAAACAGACTTTAACTAACATGCAGACAAGTATCAACCAGTATGTTGTTGAAACTGTGGAAAAAAATGTAAAGGCAAATGCAGAAATCACACAGTCAAACATCGACAATACAAGAAAATATGCAGCTGAAATTACTGAAAATGCAAAATCTACTGTTGTTAAAATGGTCGAATCAACCAATGATGAACTGAAAGAAACAAAGCTGAAGGTTGAATCAAATGGTTCTGCAATAGAAACGATGCAGAAGAATGTTGATTCAATTGATGGTTCACAATTATCAGGGAATAAAATTTATTATTTGCAAACAAGTTCAACGGGAGAGCCTAGCAAAGATAGCGATGAATGGTCAACAAGAAGACCTTCCAGCATTTCTGGACAGCATATGTGGATGATGGTGGCTGATGTTTTAAAAAACGGAACTGAAATCAAACACACGCCAGTTGATTTAACTGGTCAACCAGGAGAAGCTGGACGTGGTATCGTTGGAACGCCAAAGATGACTTATCAAGGTAGCACATCAGGAACGAATGTTCCAAGTGGTGAATGGTCAGAAGAACCACCGTTATTAAATGATGGAATGTATTTGTGGATTAAAAAGACGACATCATATTCTGATGGGACATCATCCGATGAATATGCTGTTACTAAAAACGGAAATACCGGTTCTGTAGGTGTTGGAATTAAAGATGATCCAATTCGTGAATACTATCTTTCAACATCAAAAACAGAATTGAACGGTGGTAATTGGTCAGAATCAAAGCCGCAAGCTTCAACTGGTAAATTTATTTGGACCAGATACAAAATAACATATACAGATCTGCACGTTGGATATACAACACCTTCCTATGATGATGCATTGGATAGGGTTTACGAAATATCTTCGACAAACAAGTCGGCAATAGAGCAGTTGAATGGAAGCATCACACTTTTAGTTAACAGAACTTCAGAAAATAAAACAAATGCTGATGTGTTAAAAACGGAATTGCAGACATTGCAGCAACAAACTGCTGATGCATTTAGCAGAACGATTCAACGTTCGGAATATGATAAAACAGTTAATGCAATTTCAGAAAAACTGGATGAACATGGACTTCATATTGGATCAGATAAAGAAGATACCGTGACTACAGTCGATACAAATGGTGTCAACGTTAAAAAGTCGGATGGTACATTATTGGCCAAATTCGATAAGGTGGACAGCATGCTTGCTTACTTAAGAGTTGTTGAGTACTTATGTGCAGGTGCTCATCGTTTTGAAGCAAAAACAACTGAAGCAGAAATCACAGAATTTGTTAACGGCTCGATTAAGACAGCTGAAATCAAAGCAACAGTGATTAACTGGATTGGAGACATAAAGACATATGGTAATGCTTAGTGATGATTGGCAAGTCATAAAAAAAGTAACACAACAAGTCGGGCAAGCAAATGTTACCTATAAATTGTGGGCCAGAGCAAATGCACAGTATCACAGCGTCGAGTTAAATCGTGACTGGGTAGATGTTCAAACCACATATACGATGAACACTGGTTATATCTATTCAGGCTCATGGACTTTTACTGGCACAGGGTGTGAAACTGTAAGCGGTGGTGGAACTCTAAGCGGTAGCGGAACGCTATTAAGTGGTGGCTTCTGGGCTGGGCATGACAATAACGGTGATTATTCAACCACCATCAATTCAAATTTGAGTTTTTACTATTCAGATGCCAATGCCATTTTAGAAGAAACAATCGTATTGCCTAACATACCAAGAGCAAGTAGTGCTTCATGGAAAGACAATAAAAACCATGTCAAATTAGATGGTAGCGATACACTCACGCTCATTCTTGACAAAAAGGTTGATAAATATAGACATTCACTTGTTTGGGTAGTTGGGGATAGTGGCCCGAAGTGGTTAAACACAAATGATATTGATACAGTGTATACATTCAAACCAACGGAAGAAATGATTAAGTATGCTACTGATACAAAATCTGTGTATGGATATCTTGGAATCGGTACATATGCCGATGGCACTAGCAATGCAATAATGATAGGTACATCAAAGATTGGCTTTTTTATTGACTTGCCTGAAGAGAAGTACGGGCCTGTCATTAGCTCTGCAGTTGTAAAGGAAATTGGAAACAGTAAGGTTCCTGAAAATAGGGTTTTTAGATACTTGTCAAAGAAGAAATTGTCAATGCAAGCAGAAACAAGAGGATTTGCGGCGGTTAAAAATGTGTATGCATTACACAATAAACAGCAATTCCCTTTTACGCTTTCCAATGGTGTATATGGCGTTGAATTGGGTGGCATGAATGATGGGAATATACAATTTGTAGTTGAAGACAGTCGTGGGTTTAAAACGATACAAGAATGGCACGGAACATATGTTCCTTACTTTTATCCGACAATTACAGAATTTACGGCTGAACGTGATAACCCAACAGTGAATAACGGTTACGCAAATGCTAAGGGTACATTTTACAATGGAGAAAATAATGTTCTTTCGTTCACTGTAAAGGATGATGATGGGCATAGTGCGAATGCAAATGGGCAGATATCCGGCAATGAATTTTCGTTACATCAGCGAATCAATGGTTATTCGTATGATAAGAATTATAACTTAACGTTAACGATCACAGATAGTTATGGCCAATCCACAGAGAAGTCCTATGTATTAACAGGTAATTTATGGGCCATGATTCTCGGTAAACTTACAGCTAGTTTTCATATGCTTTGGATAAGACGAAACGGAAATAATCCATGTGGCATATACAACGAGGGTGATACTTCAACACTTGGCAGAACATACGCAAAAGGTGGCTTGGTAATTGGTGGTGATGATACATTTCTTGTTAAACGTTTTGGCGCTGCCGGTGCACGAAAAACATTTAACGCAGCTGTAAACGATAGAGAAGATGTACGTATTACGATCACAGCACCGGATGGGTATAAGACAATAGGCGTTATACAAGCCTACACGGACTATAGATGCAGTGTTTCACTGTATAACTTTATAAACGGGATTGCATATTGCACGGTTTACAATTCTAGTGGTTGGGCAAATACTCCTATTGGCGCAAGCGTTGATGTTCTGTTTTATAAATGCAAATAACGAGGTGACAAGATGATTATTGACGGTAAAAAGTTTACAGAAATACAAGACAGCAATAAAAGTGTTGTCACATTTCAGAGAAAGGTTTTTGAGAACTTAAAGCCCTTAATGGACTCATTCGATAGTGGCGTGATCCATGATGTATCATTTGATGATGAAGACATCATGCGAAAGATGTACACAGAGCCAATGACGTTTTCAAAGACTAAAGATGGTTACATGATTTCGTTTATCTTGACGGATGTTCCACAGAAAGATATTGATGCTATGTCATACCATGAAACGAAAGACTTAGTGCAGCAACATTTACAAAGTGCTGATATTAAGACAGCCTACAAATTTATCAAGTATCTTCCGCAATGGAAAGCTGGCGATGAATACTTAAAGGGCGTGCGCATTGCATACAAAAACGCTGTTTATGTCACATTAAGTAAGCATACAGCGCAAGAAGAAAACACGCCTGATGAAGCATTAGGGCTTTATGTTATCGCTAAAAATGACGGTAGCGGAAACCCTAAACCGCAATATCCAAATTGGATAAAGGGCAAAGAGTACAACGCAGGCGATATTGTTATCCACAAAGGCATCTTATGGGAATGCACATGGAACAACAACGCAAGAGAGCCATCTGAATTAGCACTTGGATGGAAGAAAAAATAAATATTGCTATTAAGGCGACCAATACGGCCGCCTTTTTAGATAGAAAGAAAGAGGAAAAATAAAATGATTGAAAAAGCAAAAGAATTAGCAGCAAAGGCAATGACAGAAGTAAATCTTGTTGAGGTTAAGCCTGAAGATTGTTTCGTTGTTTGGTTTTGCAAGACTCTTCAGAATTGGAAAGCACTTGTCAGCACTAACGTTTTAAAGTCGTCTGCAAATGGGCAAGCAGATTATTGCGAGGTAACTCACAATGGCGACAAGAACGAAACCTACGTAGATGTATATTGCAAAGCAAAGAATATCTGCTATGCAGACGAAAAATAGAAAGGAGAATAAACAAATGGGAAGAATTTATAACGTACCTGATGTTAGCGAACATCAACCAAATTTTGACTTCACACCATACGCTGGTGGATATGCAATCTTACGCGCCGGTGTTGCAAGCCGTGAAGACTATTCATTCAGACGACATGTTTCAGAGTGCCAACGTTTAGGAATAACTATCGGCGTATATTTCTATTCTTATGCTTTGAATGTGGCACAGGCGATAGAAGAAGCACAACGCTTCCTATCCATTATTAGCGGCGTGGATATTGGCTTGGGCGTATGGCTAGACATGGAAGACGCAGACCATTACAAGGTTAACAGTGGTGTATATATTACACATGATAATATTGCTCCTATGTCACGCGCATTCTGCGATGTCGTTGCAGCTGCCGGCTACTACACGGGTATTTACACTTCATTATCGTGGCTTGGATATCTAGCACCTGAATGTGATCCATACGATAAGTGGGTAGCAGCTTGGGGAAACAATGACGGAAGCCATACGGTTGACACGTCTGCGTATGGCACTATTCAGCAGTACACTAGCAACTATGGAACATTAGACGAAAATGTTATCTTTGTTGACCCATCAATCTATCGCACCGGAGCAACAGCTGATAGACCAACTGATTATGTTCCATCACCTGCACAATCACCAGCAGCAACATCATCTAATGTTTATGTTGCACAGTATGGTGACACACTTTCATGTATTGCGGCTAAGTTTGGAACGACTTACCAGCACTTAGCAGAAATCAATGGTATTGCTGACCCAAACAAGATTTACGCTGGACAAGAAATTGTAATCAGTGGTGAACCGGTTGCTAATACGAGCGGTGAAGAATACTACACAATCCAAGATGGCGATACGCTATCGGGCATCGGAACAACACATGGTGTTTCTTGGCAATGGCTTGCTGAAGTTAACGGAATTGATAATCCGGATCTGATTTATCCAGGCAAGACAATTCGTGTTAGATAGGAGGAAATAAAAATGGAAAAATTAAATAAAGTGTTAGGAATGAGCGGTGAGGCATTTGGATACATCGCCCTTATTTTCGGGACAATAGCAACAGCATTAGGGGGAAGCGATCAAATGTTAATTACACTCATCTGGTTTATGGTAGCAGACTACGGAACAGGTCTTATTACAGCAGGTATTTTTAAAGCCTCTCCAAAGTCCAAGACAGGGGCATTGGAGAGCAGAGCATCACTCAAAGGATTATTCCGCAAGGGCGGTATCTTGTTGATGGTGTTTATCGCTGCACAATTAGATAAAGTCACAGGCATGGAACTAATCCGTAATGCTGTGGTTACTGGGTTCATTGCAAGCGAGGGAATTTCGATTATCGAGAACCTCGGATTGATGGGATTGCCAATGCCGGCAATCATTGTAAAAGCATTAGATACTTTAAAACAAAAAGCAGATTCACAACAAATTGCTGAGAAGCCAAAAGAATAAACACAAGCCTACTCTCTTAATTGAGGGTAGGTTATTTTTTATATTTTAAAAAGGTATTGCAAAAGGTAGCACCTTGTGCTATGATATAAATGTAAGGAGGATAAGCCTTACATTATCGCAAGACCTGAAAGAGGTCGAGGAGGAAAATTATGAAAAGCAATTCACAACAACTTATTTACGGAATTTCCAGCAAGTTTGAATTTGGCCAATGGCACCATGGAATTGTGGTATTTGATGATCAAGAAAAAGCCGATGCTTGGTTGCAAACAGAAGAGTATGATTCTAGAGAAAGAGAATTGTTTCATTCTGAAAACAAAGCAATTAGACTATTAGGCAAAGGTGGTAAGAAAAAGCTTGCTGAAGCAAGAGACTATTATGGATTTTAGAAAGGGAGCATTTGCTCCCTTCTATTAAAATAATATACTAGGAGGAGAATATGGCTATAACACAGAAAAAATCAATTTATTTAACTGGGACTTTAATCCCTATTTACAATTCATGTAAAGGCGGAAATTGTAATCGTTCTTTTAGCGGTAGAGTTGCGGATATAGCAGATCGCTATACAGCGTTAATAGAACTTACTGATATTCCAGAAATTACCGATGAAGAAAAAATGATATTAGGTGAATGTATTTTGGGTACATTTTTAGACAAATTAAAGATTAAACATCTTCCGGAATACATTATTGATACAAAATTAAATGGTTCGGCAGAGCTTGCTAAGAAAGTTAAACAAATGACACCTTTGCAAAGGGTTGCTTTGATTGAGAGTTTGGGAATTTAAGTAAATCCCCTTGAAAACAATGTACAGTTAAATTATCATTTTATATATGGTAGACGCGGATTTGAAAAAACGAAAATTGAAGATGAAGTTATATATCAATCTAGCCTGCGATATTTTGGATATACCTACGCCATACATCCATTATCGTATGCCAAAAAACGAGCCAAATAATTTAGGCGTCACATATAAAAAAAGAGGATATTATCATATATATCTAAATGCTGAATATGAAAATGAAGCAATCTTATATAATGCGTGTTTACATGAATGCAGACATGTTTATCAAGCAATGGTTTGTGAGCGTAAAGACGCTTACTTAATTGAACCAGTAGAAGTTGTAAATTCATGGATAGAAAACCTTACAAATTATAAAGACGTTTTCAATAAAAACTATGAATTACAACCGGTTGAACTGGACGCATACGCATTCGGAGATTATGTATTCAATACAATGTATAATCAAGAAGTCATCCCAAGAAAAGAGCCTTTGCGTACACCTTTAATTAAGAAAATGAAGGAACTCGAGATGGACTATCCAAAAGATTTAGTGATAGACATAGCAAAAGACTATTTTAAAATGGATGTATAGACCGCAGAAATGCGGTTTTTATTATTTATATAAAAATATTTTTAAAAACACTTTACATTATGACGTCATTATGTTACTATATAGGTGTAGAAAGAAAGACATCAAAAGTTGAAGGAGAAAAAATATGGGATACATCGGAAATAAAAGAAGTGTTAATTCGCAGAATGCAATCGACGAAGGAATGTTAACATTTAGTCAGTTAAAAGCATGGCAGAAGAGAGCTGTAAAAGCTGGAGCAGTTAGATATAATGAATGGCATCATACAGGGAAATATTTTAATGAAACAAAATACTACGATCCAGAAGACTTCGCAGAATTGAACCCAAAAGATTTCCCAATTATTAAAAAAGTGAAAAATGAAGATTCTAAAAAATTCTTCGTCCTTGTTTCTGCAGAATGGGGTGGAACAAGAAAACATCCTAAGATTGTAGGAAAGGAAGTGAAAATTGTTGAGAAATTGACAGAAGCACAAAAGAATGCTAAAAAATACTACATGTATGGCGGCAGCATAACAGAATTTAGCAACATGGAAGATGCACAGAAATACGCAGATCAGATAGAAAGATAGGCGGTAGAAATACCGCCGTTAAAGGAGAATGTTATGAAAAAATTTAACCAAAAGGAATACATCGCAGAATGGCGCTCTAAAAACATGATGAGGGTATCTGCTACATATAAAAATGAATTTGTTTTGGCGTTCCGCGAAGCATGTCACAAACTCGGGGTAAGTCAAGCTGAAGTAATCAGAAATGCAATGCAAGGGGCTATTGATAAAGCGAAAAATAAATAAAAGTTGGTCCAAAAGTTTCGGTAAATATCATGTTTTACTGGTCAACTTTTTGGTCAACTTTTTTAAATTTTCGCAATCATTCTAGGCACGTATATGCAGTAAAATAGCGGTCTTGTAGCGTGCTGTCATTGGCAAAACAGTACTCAATCAATTCTCATCACTCGCTCCATGACATCTAAAAGCCCTATTTTAAGGGCTTTTCTTTATATGTGGCACCTTTTTGGCACCCTTTTCTCATGTTTTTGATTGTTTCGTTCAGGAATTTATCAGTATCCTTCAGTAAATGCGTATATGTTTGTAACGTCTGCTCGATGGATGCGTGGCCAAGTCGTTTTGATACGGCAACGATATTCACGCCACTGTTAATTAGAATTGTAGCGTGGCTGTGCCGTAGATCGTGTAGACGAATTTTATTAACACCAGATAGTTCTATCGCTTTTGTAAATCTTTTTTGTATCTGCGTTATAGGGAGGCTTGTTATTCCGCCGAAAAGGAAATCACCGTCAACGTCCAATAATGGTTGTAATCTCTCTATTAGATCATCGTCAATCCATACTTTTCTTGACTGCTTTGTTTTGGTAGGTTTTAAGCCGTTTACGAAGTGTTTGATACTTGCGTGAATGTTTAACCAATTGCCATCAAAATCGCTCTTCTGCAGTGCCATAATCTCACCACGGCGTGCACCAGTCCAGAACAACGTTTCAAAGAAGAGAGCATAGAGCGGACTATCGACACAAGATAGAAATTGATTGAACTCATCGACAGTCCACACGTTCATCTCCTGCATTATTTCTTTATCCGTCTTTTTAAGGCGTTTTAGGATAATGCTGTTATCGACAACATTGTAGACTGTCGAGTAATAGCGAAATACGCCCTTAACGAATGCGATGGTGTCATTCTTTATCTTTGTTCCGTATTGGTCGCTATTGGCGAGCTCTGCGCGCCATGCAACGAGTTGTGCACGGGTAATTGATTTGATAGGCCGTTTATACAAGTCGGCGAATCTGCGTTCAAAAGCTACATGGTGGCGGCGTATTTGTTCTTGTGATGGCAATGCATACTCTTCCCACTGAATAGCTACTTGTTCAAAAGTTAAGTCGCTTGGGTCGTTCCCTTGTTGCATTGCTTCAGCTTCGTAGATCTTGGCTTCACGCTTTGTCTTGAAACCGCGTTTTTTCTTAGTACGTTGCTTCAATGTGATAGGGTCGCGATATTTAATCTGCACGAAATATGTTTTTCTGACTTCATCATATCCGATCATACTAGGCCTCCTTCCTATGATTTTCTATAGTTGTTACTAAAGTAATCAGCAAATGCAAGATGTAGGACTTCCATTAGGTGTTCTCTTTCTGTAGGTGGCATCTTGTAGAGTGCAGCTTCGATTTCTTCTAAATACCTTTCTATCTGTTCCATTGTTGAACTCCTTTATGATAAAATTGGGTATAGTAAAAGCACTTGGTTGTGTGTTTACTGCTTGTCCGGCTGTTCGCTGCAGTCGGATTTTTTGTAGTATCAAATAATTGTCATTATTGAATCTTTTCTTGCTTTTTTAACAGTCTAGTTAAACGAGGGCGTTCATCTAAACCTAACTCAATTGCTTTTTTGCATACTTCTATCGCTTGATTGTATTTTCCTTGTTTATCATATAGCATTGCTAATCGCGTCATAGTTTTAAAATGATGTATCTCTAAGTTAGGTACATATTCTTTCTTTATTGATATAGATTGCAGGTAAACTTTGATATCCTCTATGCATAATTGTTCAAAAGTATCTGCAAGAGGACCGTAAAAACATTTAGTGTTATACAAAATTGACCAGTCTGACTCAATTTGTTCTCGTAGCTTTATGTGCTTACTTTCTAATGAGTATGTACGTTTATTCATCTCATCATACTTATAATGATCATAAAATTCAGATTTGGAATTATCGGCAAAAACCCATTGAGATTTCATTGCTTGCCATAGTTCCTCTGTGCCGTGATGCTTTAAGAATAATTTGTGATTATATTCTTCTGATTCAAGCAGATTTGGTTTAAATGGCTTCATAAAAAATGCAGTTAGAAGATTCTTAAAAAAAACCATATTATTTATCTCCTTCTTCTCTTTCTTAATAACATTTCTCTGCTATGTCTTCAGGATTCATGTGCCAAATGACTTTCCCGATGATAACTAGTTCCTTGTCTTTTGGAACGATAATAGGCATGTGTGACTTGTCGGTGCTATCTGGTGAAAGGGTAATGCTGTCTTTGCTGGAATATAATCGCTTAACCGTTGCTGTTCCATCCATGAACGCAACAACGATAGTGCCATCGGTATACTGTATTGCATTATTGTAATTATCTTCAGATACAACAATAGACCCATCAGGAATTACATTGTTCATTGATGTTCCATTTATTTTAAAAGCGTGCAAACGTTTTTTCTTATTCTGAAATGTAATAGGCACATACACGACTGAATCAGGTTCAGCTTCAATCAATTCTTCGAAGCTACCTGCGGATAGTCCTGACCAATAATGCAGTGGGAAATAGTCGTCGAAGACAATATTATCTATTGGGATTTCGGTGAGGATATCTTTTTTTCCATATATTAATTCATCCGTACTGATACCAAATAAATCTGCAAGTGCTTGAGTATAGCCCATATTTGGCTCAGTTCTACCAGTTTCCCATGATGAGATTGTTGCACCTCCAACACCGATGTGATTTCCTAATTGCTCTTGCTTTAATTTTCTACTTTCACGTAGTTTTTTAATGTTTTCTCCAATTGTAATTTTCATATTAGGCTCCATTCAACGTTTTTACAATTCAATTTTATATACAATGCTGAAAAAAATCAACAAAATGCAGAAATAGTATTGCAATCAACAAAACGTTGAATTATAATCTAGACACAAGGAAAGGAGAACTGATAGAAAATGGGAAAGATAACTGTTAAGGCAGCTCGAGTAAATGCTGGATTAACCCAAGAAGAACTTGCAAATAAAATGGGTGTCCATCGTTCGACTATATCATCTTGGGAAACCAATCCATCAACAATGCAAATTAAAGATGCAGAACTGCTATGTAAAATCTTAAATATTCCAATCAGCAATATTTTTTTCGGATGCAATTCAACAAATTGTTGAATAACTAAACTAAGTTTAGAAAGGAGGAAGTATGAATCAATTAGAAATGGTAGCTTTAGATAAATTGATTACAGATGTAACAGCTTTGAGAATTGAAATTGCTGAATTAAGAGATGAAATTAAAAAGCTTCATCATGACGATAAAGCTGAAAAAGAACTATTAAACCGTTATTTTCCACGAGGATAATTATTGGCTGCAATATTTGAAAGACCTACGAAATTTATATAAGCAACTAGCGCTTGAATATATTCTTTCATTTCAGGTATTCCCTCAGAAAGTTTAATTACCGTATGTGTTTGATCGTTGCCAATTTCTTTAGTAGCAAAATAAAGTGCACGCATTCGTTTATCTTCAATACGATTGATGGTTGCTCCTAAACTCTCATTCCAAATTTGTTCTTCATTTTCGGAATCTAATAGTGAGCAATAGGACTTAACAAGATACTCGATAGCCTTACGATAGCCTGCACCACATATGGCTTTTAATCCAAGTGATTCAGCTTCTAAAGATTGGTTATAAACTTCAACAAAATCCTTTGAAACGGCATTTATGCGCTCATTAAATTGTTCGCCTTCAAAACCATTTGGAATAGAAGTTACATATCTTGAACTGTATTTTCCGTAATAGGACTCACCGAGTCGATATTTACTCATGAAAATGTTTCCACATGAGCATGAAAAGAGAACGGAAAAATATTGGTCGCTTGAATCATCCATATGACCATAAACAAAATTTGGTCTAACACGGGTATGACATACTGGGCACATTTCTGGATACGTAATTTCAACGTCTTTTCCATCATTGTTATAACCATAAATATAATGGTCGTTTTTAAACATTTTAGCCACCTCACTATTTAGCCAAATTATATCAAAGAAAGGAGTATACATGAACAATTTACAAACATTCAATTTCAAAAATCAGCTAGTACGAACAGTACAACTAAACAATCAATCATATTGGGTATTGAAAGACGTATGCGACGTCTTAGAACTCAGTAATCCAACAGTAGTAGCTAATCGATTAGAAGATGATGAGCGGGCTAAGTTTAACTTAGGGCGTCAAGGTGAAGCTACCGTAATCACAGAAAGCGGACTATACGCTGTCATTCTAAGAAGCGATAAGCCTAATGCAAAGGAATTTAGAAAGTGGGTCACATCTGAAGTATTACCAGCAATTAGAAAAAACGGTGCATATCTAACGGATGAGAAAGCATATGACATCACCCACAATCCACAATCGTTAGCGGATTTGCTTCTACAAGCAGGTGAGCAGTTAAAGCAAAAGGAAATCATTATTCAAGAAATGAAGCCTAAAGCACTGTTTGCAGATGCGGTAGCAAGTTCAAAAACATCAATCTTAATCGGACAACTAGCCAAGATACTTACACAGAATGGTTATCAAATTGGACAGAATAGATTGTTCGAGAAATTAAGAAATGAAGGCTTTCTAAGCAGTCGTAAAGGCGCTGATTGGAATATGCCACAACAGAGATATGTTGAACAAGGAATATTTGAAATTAAAGAAAGTACACATATTGATGGAAATGGCGTAAACATCACTACGAAGACAGTAAAAGTGACTGGCAAAGGACAGCAGTACTTCATCAACAAATTTCTTGGAAGTTAGAAAGGAGCCGCAATGAAAACAACAGCAACACCACAAGAAGTTATAGCTAAAACGTATCTGAACATCACAGATGTACAGATCCTGCTGGGTATGACACGAGAACCAGCAAGAGCCTTATTCAAGCAAGTTAAGAACGTTGAAAAAGAAAAGCTTGGTGACTACGATGTATGGCCAAACATGATTCAAAAGGACAACTTGCTAAAAGCTCTGCATATCTCTCGAGAGGCACTGCTTAAAGATTTAGAACTACGAGAAGCAAACAAAAAAGCGCAGTCTTAACAGGAACCAGCGCTTAAGTGACATCGGCAAAATGTCACTACCATTTTAACACTATTTAGGAAGGTAGGAACAATGAAAACAATTAAATTTAGCGATAAAGCATTCAAATTAGGTATTTGTATTTTTTACGCAGCTCTGTTCATGAAGGTCATCACGTTCGTTCTAGGTATCGACTAATGGAAATGTATTGCGAACACTGTCACAGAATATTTGCAGATGACGATATGAAATGGAAAAAGGGATATCACGATTATTCTTATCGGACTTATCCAGTATGCCCATTTTGCTCATCGGAGGATATAGAGGAAAAAGAAGATGATACAGAAAATGAAGAGTGATCTAGTGATTATAGAAGAAGATTTCCCATCATTTATCACATCTGAAGAAGATAAATACGAAGAGATGTTTGATGAAGCAATGGAGAATGCACAACTCAATTGGAATAAGAAATACGAGGAAATCAAATGGAGAAATTAACACTTTATAAAAAGCCATTTAGCGGAGATCCAGCAAAAGATAGACATAAGTTCATCGGCGGCAGTGATGCAGGAACAATCATGAATGTCAATCCGTGGAAATCTCAATATGAATTATGGCTAGAGAAAACAGGACAACTAGAACCGGATGATATTAGCGATAAGCTACAGGTTTGGTTTGGCACAGAAGAAGAGGAAATCGTAGCTAAACGATTCTGTTTAGAAACAGGTAAATCTGTACGACGTTCTAACATGACATACCTATGTAAAGAATATCCGTTCTTAGCAGGGCATGTTGATCGCATGGTCGTTGGAGAAAATGCTGGTTTGGAGTGTAAGACAACATCCGCCTGGAATAAGACAGCATATCAGGATGGAGAGATACCGCCACAATATTACTGGCAATGCATGCATTACATGATGCTGACAGGGTGTGAGAAATGGTATATCGCAGTTAAAAAAGATAATACACAATTCCATATCCTACAGATTGACCGAAATGAGGAGCATATAGACGCGTTATTAAGTGCAGAACGAGCGTTTTGGGATTTGGTGGTAAATAATACTGCCCCAGATATAGATGGCTCAGAAAGTACATCTAACGCGCTTCAGAAACGATACCAAAATGATACACAAGATGTGATTGATCTAAGCTACTCCAGCACAGTCACACAATGCTTACAATCCATTCAAGATGTAGATGTACAGATAGATGCTCTGAACAAAATTAAATCTGAGTATCAGAACAAAATTAAAGCAGAGATTGGCGAGCACGAAGGCGGATTTACAGCCGCGTACAAAGTCTCGTGGAAAACGCAAAATAGATCATCAATCGATGCCAAACGATTAGAAAGTGAGCATCCGGAAATTTACCAAAAATATTTAAAAACAACTCAATCAAGAGTATTCAAAATTACAAAAATTAAGGAGAAAACACTATGACAGAAATTAAGCAGGCAGTTACACCAACAGTACCCTTCACAAATAAAACAACGAATGCAGTAGCAAACTCAAAGAAATTACAATTCAGTGCATTATTAAAATCTGATGCAGTGCAGCATAGTTTATCTGGAACGCTTGGAGATGCAATGAAGACAAAGACATTCACATCTTCACTTATTAGTGCGGTTAGTACAAATGCTCAGTTAAGAGAGTGTGACGGAATGTCAATCATTAGCGCAGCATTACTCGGTGAAAGCTTAAAGTTATCACCTTCACCACAATTAGGACAGTATTACATGGTACCGTTTACCGATAAAAATAAAGGTAAGGTAGCTACGTTCCAACTTGGTTATAAAGGAATGTTGCAGCTAGCAATCAGATCCGGTCAGTACAAACGCATTAACGTATTACCTATTAAGGAAGGTGAATTAGTTAGTTATAACGCACTTGATGAAGAAATCAAGGTAGAACTAATTAGCGATGAAGTTGCAAGAGAAAAGGCACCTACAATCGGATATTATGCAACATTAGAACTCATCAACGGATTCAAAAAATCTATTTATTGGTCAAAAGAGAAGATGGTAGCACATGCTGAAAAATACAGTATGGGATATAGAGCTCATAAAGGGTACACATTTTGGGAAAAGGACTTCGATGGTATGGCTCAAAAAACAATGTTAAGACAACTAATTTCTAAGTGGGGAATTATGTCTATTGATATGCAGACAGCATATGAAAATGACATGACTGTACAACCTTCAATTAATAATACGGATGAAGAAGATGCAATCCACTTTGATACGGTGATTGATGCAGAAACCGGAGAAATTAAAGAAGGAGATAACGAATAATGATAACAATTAACAAGAAAGTTGATAATGTCACATTTTACGATTTAATATCAGCAAATCAATCTGAAATTAATAATATTCTTGATAACGCTATACAAGACTTAACAGAAGACACAAAATCTGAATATAAAGACCCTTATGCACCACGAAAATTAAAAATCGAATTACAACTAACTTATAGATCACAGCAACAATTAAAAATAGATTGGAAAATTATACCACAGCCCGCACCGTTTGATCGTACTCCAACAAGCGATGCACCAGAAGGACAATTTACAATCAGCGATTATGAAACAGGTGAAATCCATGAATGATATCATCATTACCATTCCTGGTGAGCCAAAGGGAAAAGGGAGACCACGTTTTACAAAGCGTGGTTTCACTTATACCCCAAAAGATACTGCAGATTATGAGCAAAAAGTTAGATTCTGTACACAGGAATCATTGCCGATTGGATATGAGCCAACTGAAACAGCATTAAAAGTTCAGATACTTGCATACTTTCCAATCCCAAAATCATTCTCAAAACAAAAACAGCGTGATGCGATTGCATGCAAGCTACTGCCAACTGTTAAACCTGATTCCGATAACATTGCAAAGATTATTCTCGATAGCTTGAATGGCTTAGCATTCTTGGATGATAAGCAGGTAACTGAGTTGTATGTATACAAAGCATATGATGACAATCCTAGAGTTGTAGTGAGATTGTCAGAAATAAATAAGGAGAATTGCAAATGATCAACAGTGTGGTTTTGGTCGGTAGACTAACTAAGGATGTTGAACTCAGAAAAACACAAAGCGGATTATCCGTTGCATCGTTCACAGTTGCGTGCGATAGACGATTATCGCAAGCGCAGAAGAACAATAACGAGCAATCAGCAGACTTTATTAACTGTGTAGCATGGAGAGGAAGTGCAGATTTCTTATCCTCATATGCACATAAAGGAGATACTGTCGGAGTTGAAGGAAGACTACAGACACGTAGCTATGATCGTGATGGTCAGATGGTGTATGTAACAGAAGTATTAGCAAACTCAGTTAACTTATTGCACAGTAAGCAAACAGTACAATCTCAAGAACAAGCATCATATGAACCACAAGTAACACAGGAACTAAAGCCACAGCAAATGTCAGACTTTGATTATCTTCCTAATGTAGATGTAAGTTCTGATGATTTACCATTCTGAGAGGTGAAGCATGAGTAGAAATGATAGTGGATGGATTAAGGAACATCGTTCGCTGCTGAACTGGCGATGGTTTAAAGACCCTAATACAGCGCACTTGTGGCACTATCTGTTGTTACGCGCTAGCTGGTTGGATGAAGAACAAGAATTCAAGACAATCAAAATCAAAAAGGGGCAAGTTCTTGAATCTTTGCCATCGCTATCGAGAAATACTGGTTTAACATGCAGGAATGTACGCACTGCACTAAATCACCTAAAATCGACAGGGGAAGTGACAGACGAACTGACAGTGTGTGGAAGGCTTATAACGATAGTAAATTACGCTAAATATCAAGCAACAGATACGCAGAGTGACAGACTATCTGACAGACTATCTGACAGGCAAGTGACAGGCAAGTGACAGGCAAGTGACAGCAATATAAGAATATAAGAAAGATAAGAATATAAAGAAGTATAAGAATAATAAGAAATATAGATATATAAGTAGTGCATACATATATAAGAAATATAAATAGTGTGTGCTGACGAAAGATGCAACTTTTATCTATATTAGGAGGATTTTCAGAAATTGGAAAAATCACAAGTAAGAAATCTACTAAAAACTTTGCGATTGAGATATCCAGAGTATTACGCAAGAAAAACAAAAAAGGAAATTATTGATATCTTTAACTCTTTTGTAGTCACACTTGCAGATGTTGATCAGATTGCTGCAGCAGGAGCGTTAGATAGTTACTTCAAGAGCACTAACTCAAATTATCCTCCTACAGCTGCACAATTAAAATCAAAAGTCATGGCAATGCCTGAGTATATGTGGAAACAAACTGTGCAAGAGATGCACGATAAATCAATACTGCAGATAGAAACACAAAAGAGAACAAGAAGAGAAATTCTGATGAGCTGTGCAGTGTTGATTGCAATGTATGACGTCAATACGAAAGAAGAACTAATCGAGTGGTGGAATACTTATGCGGACAACGAACCACTAACAGATGCGGAAATAGAGAAAGTGTGGGACAAAGCACATGGATTTAACATTTATTGACCTATTTGCAGGTGTAGGAATGGCACGCATGGGAATGGAACAAGTCGGTTTCAAATGCGTGTACACTTGCGAGTTTGATAAACACAAAAGAAAGGAATATGAAATCATACATGGAAACATACCAGAAGGGTGCGACATTAGAGACGTACGAGCAACTGACATTCCAAGATGTGATGTTTGGTTCTTCGGAGCACCCTGCCAAGACTTCTCACTCGCAGGACTTAGAAAAGGACTGGGGGGGGATAGATCAAGCCTTGTCGGTGAAGTCTTTAGGCTCATCGAAGAAAAAGCAGAAGATAAACCCGAATGGCTGGTCTATGAAAACGTTAAGGGAATGCTATCAAGCAACAACGGATACGACTTCTTATCCATACTTCTTGCAATGGATGGATTGGGGTATGACATCGAATGGCAGACTCTCAACTCAAAAGATTTTGGAGTCCCGCAGAATAGGGAAAGAGTGTACACTATCGGACATCTTAGAAAGTGTGGTAGCAAGCAAATATTACCTATCACAAGCACAAATGGAAAAGATAGTAATACAAAGATAAATGTTGTTGGTTCTACTAACCCAGAAAAAAAGATACAACAACGAAAATACATTTATGGTGACGATGGGCTAATGGGTTGTCTTACTGCCACAGATTACAAAGAACCGAAAATTGTGCAAATCGGAAGAGTTGAAAGCGATAAAAGGGAAAATCCAAGTACATATAGAGTGTATGACGAACAAGGGCTATCACCTTGTCTAAACACAATGCAAGGTGGCGGAAGAGAGCCACATGTGTTAGTTAAATCTGCAACGATGGGGGGGGTACGAGAAAGCAACGGTTGGCGATTCAATCAACCTGGCTTTCCCTAACTCAACAACACGTAGGGGCAGAGTTGGCAAAGAAGTCGCACAAACACTAGATAGATCATGCAATCAAGGTGTAATTGTCAAAGCATGCATTACACCAGATAGAGTAGATAAAAGACAAAATGGCAGACGATTCAAAGAAGATGGTGAGCCGATGTTTACTCTAACAAAGCAAGATATACATGGTGTATTTATTCAAGATGGCGAAGAATACGTCATACGAAAACTTACACCAAAAGAATGCATGAGATTGCAAGGTGTACCCGATGAATACACAGACAAATTAATTCAAGCCGGTATATCAGACAGTCAAATATACAAAGCAGCTGGTGACGGGCTATCCGTACCAATAGCAAAAGAAATAGGCGAAAGGATAAGAAAAACTTATGAAGAAAATAATTGAAGAACAAAAATCAAAATTACAACCGTTCCCATTTGTTGAGAATGATGGATATTTATTACTTCTGAAAAATGGCTTATGTATTACAGCTCGTTGGTCATACGGTCATTTTAATGATGATACTACTGAAACATGCATAGAAGAAGAAATTGAAAGCTTTGTTGCTTTAAAGGAGTTAGGATTATGAAGAACAAAGACAAGTATGATTTGACGAAATTAACATTCAAAATTGAAGGTGAAAATAATCCATCACAGGTGTTCAAGATTTTAGATGGAACAAATGTGGTATTTGAAAAGCCGATTCTATTAAATAGAGCGCATTTAAGTCTATTTCTTTCATGGTTAGAAGCAGAATATAAGCCACCAATTCTTGATGATGTTGAAAAGGCTTATTTATCAGCGGTGATAAAGCCGTTTAGAGAAAAAGTGGAATACGTTTATAAAATATGTTTGGAAATAGACAAAAGAGAATATTTAGAAATTAGTTTGGAAAATGGAGTTATTTCATTTCCATGCTTCGAAAAAGGCACAATGTACAAGGGGATGGAATTGAGCGAACCTTACACATTAGAGGAACTGGGGTTATGAACAAATATAAAGAAGCGTTAGGATTTTTAAAAGAAAGTGCATACGAAAACTATTTGAGACACTACGTGCAGACATCGAAAGAAAAAGTGACTCTATTTAAATCATCTGAAGCCTTACAAGAATTAGTCGATAAGGCTACACCTAAAAAGCCTATCAATCAAAGTACACCGGTAGTTCGGCAGGGATACTGTCCAAACTGTAAAGGCGAGCTACGGAAATTAAGAAACAGAAATGAAGTTGTGCTTGAAGGACAACTGTACTGTGCTTCATGCGGACAAGCGCTAGATTGGAGTGAAGAATATGGAAATCAATAACAAAAATAGAAAATGTATATTTAGAAAAGAAGCATATACATTTCATGGCTTTTATCAAAAAAGTGATGTAATTCCTCCATCACCATTAGTGGGTGGACATAGCGGCGGTGTAATCGCCTATCCAGTTGCAATTATTGAAGGTAAAAAAGGAGAGTTGATGGAAGTTGAAGCAACATCTATTCAGTTTAAGGAGAACGAAGAATAATGTTTTTAACAGGAGCCATCTGCTTTATAGCAGGATACTTTCTTTGCTTGGTTGTAGTTGCCGCTGTAAATGTGGCAGGAGGAAATGACAGATGATTTTTAAAAAAGATGCAGAACGTGACCGATTAAAAGAACAAGGTTGAGAGCTATACGAGAAAATCGAAGCAACCAAGAAAGCACTTAGAAACAATCAACACACAGATTTTAATAGCTTTGATCTATTTCTTATGGAACAGAAGTTCAAGCGGATAGTAGAGAAGATTATGCACTATGACATTTAGGAGGGCAAAGGTGAACTACGAAGATTCATACAGAGAAGATTTGCAAGTGATTGACCGTGAGCTACGCAATCACTACGAATACAAGAAACAACTTGAAGAGGTCAATGAGCGTATTGCTGAGATTGATGCACAGTTAACTTCGATTGGGAGTCCTAAAATTATGAGTCCGGAGGAAGCAAAGTACCAGAAGGGCACTAGGATCTACAGCGACATTAACATGCTGGAGTTATTCCAGGAGCAGGACCAACTTATAAAGCAAAAGCAAGACCTGCTTTACTTGATTAGTCGTGTGCAGGTGAAGCTGAACAAGTTAGATGAAGAAGACCTGCAGCTACTTGAGCAACGATACAAGTACAAAAAGACACTAAGAGAGTTGGCTGTAGTGATGTGTAGCAATAAGGACAGCGTAAATAAGCAAATTGAACTTGTTTTAAGCAGATTTTCAAGAATGTGATATGATATGGTTGTCTTAGGAGGACTAACATATGGGAAACGAAAGGATGGAGAAATATATTTTAGATAAGACTGAATTAGTGAATTATTTAAAATATTATCATTGCCAAAAATACAACAAGCCAATTACCCCTATAAAATTACAAAAGGCTTTATATTTTTTATTCGCATTTTGGGCAAAGTTTGTAAAAATGTCAAAAAAATCTGAAGCTGAGTATCTATTTGAAAATTTATCACCTAATTTATTTAATGCAAATTTTGAGGCATGGGCTTATGGGCCTGTTGATCGTCAAGTTTATGATTCTTTTAAAACTGAAGCCGGAAAACATTTTAATGCCAATGAAGCTATTAGATTTAGAGAAAAAATGAATGAGACGGTTGAACTTTTCTTTGCGGATTATTTGGATAGGATTTTAAATACTGGTGATTTTAGTTTAGTTGATTTATCACATGAAGACTTATGTTGGAAGAACCATTATGATAAAAACGATTTTTATCATAGCTCTGAAATACCTTCAGAGGAGATAATTGAAGAATATGGTAAAAAAATCTCATAAGTATCAATTTCCTAATAGAAAATCTAAGGAAAAACCTAGTAATGAAAACAATAAGGCACAATTGAATGTGCCTTATTCGCTTCATACGAATAATACGCTTTCGGTTGAAAATGCATTGTCACATCGTACATTAGGGGCTGGTGAAGAATACGATGTTGTTTTCAAAAAACATCACAGTATAGATTTTAAGGAACAGAAATTCAACAATTATGTTAAATCAAATAGTAGAAGAAATCCTGAAAATGTGGATATTTATAAGCTTATTGAAGATATAACACCATGCAAATGTAAATTAGATGAGTTGGGATTTGAAATTGGTTATTTGGATGATTCAAATAAAACAACAAATGAAAAAAGAAGTCGCTTTATTAAGATTTTTAGAGATGGTTACAATTGTTGCTATGATGAAACAAAACTTATAAAATGTAAAATTTCTAACACTAAATCTAAACTAAGATTTGTCTTGCTGGTTGAAAAAGAAAAAAAGAAGGCGGAGATTATGTTATTGGATCCGAATCATCTACTTGCAACTGAAATATACGATGATTATGAGCAATGTTCGAGTGATAATAAATTTGATTTGTATAATTTATAAAATAAAGACATGTCTGTTGAAATTTGATGTTATAATGGGCGTAGGCGAAAACCATGAGCAGAAAGGCTTGTGGTTTTTTTCGTATGCACATTCGAAGCTATCAGCTTAATTTGAAATCACCCTAAAACTATTCAATTCATATGAGTACTCCTTTTGTGTTTAATCTTTCCATGTACTAGCTTTCCGGCTGATAGTTTCCAATGTGTGTATGACGATTAGAAAGGAGTTGATCAGGTGTGTCACGAGGTAAATACAAAGACTGGCTAACAGGCGATGGGCTGATAAAGCTACAAGGCTGGGCGCGTGATGGTTTATCCGATGAACAGATAGCCCACAATATGGGAATCTCAAGAAGTACGCTGAGTGAGTGGAAAAATAAATACTCGGACATTGCGGACACATTAAAAAAGACAAAAGAGATTGTGGACCGCGAAGTAGAGAATGCTTTGTTCAAACGAGCTATGGGCTACAAGTATGACGAAGTAACCTATGAATGCGGTGTAGAAGTCAAACGTGTAACGAAAGAAGTAGCACCTGATACAACTGCTCAAATCTTTTGGCTCAAGAATCGTAAGCCGGCTGAATGGCGCGATAAGATTGAGCAGCAACAGACAGTAACAATACAGGATGACGGCTTCCTAGAGGCACTAAAGGGAACAATTAAAGACGACTGGGATGAAACAAGCTAGTACGTTTAAATTCAGACCTTTCAGCCGGAAGCAACGTCAGATTCTAAACTGGTGGATGGATGAGTCACCAGTCAACGACTATGACGGAATCATTGCCGATGGTTCCATCAGAGCAGGAAAGACTGTCGGCATGTCTCTGTCCTTCGTTATATGGGCGCAAACATCGTTTACAGGCGAGAACTTTATCATGTCCGGTAAAACAATCGGTTCATTCAGACGTAACGTTCTGGGGCCTTTAAAACGCATGCTAGTGGGCAGAGGTTACAGCTACGAAGATAAACGAAGCGAAAACTTGCTCGAAATTAGCAAAGGCGGAATCACAAACTACTACTACGTATTTGGCGGAAAAGACGAAGCATCGCAGGACCTAGTACAGGGTATTACAGCTGCAGGTGCTTTTTTTGATGAAGTCGGACTGATGCCTGAATCATTTGTGAATCAAGCGACAGCACGATGCTCTGTTGACGGTTCGAAGTTCTGGTTCAACTGTAACCCAGAAGGCCCTGATCACTGGTTCAAAAAGAACTGGATAGATAAGGCAGACGAAAAGAATGTTCTTTATTTGCATTTCACGATGAAGGACAATTTAAGCCTTTCTGAGCGCATCCGACTGAGATATGAGCATCAATACTCTGGTGTTTTCTACAAGCGCTACATTGAAGGACTATGGGTGCTAGCGGAAGGATTACTGTTCCCTTACTTAGCAGAAGAGCCAAGCAAGTACATTTACACAGAAGGCGAGTGGGCATTCAGCAAACTTGTCATGGGAATCGACTTCGGAGGCAACGGGTCCAAAACAACGTTCGTTTTAACGGGCTACATGAATGGCTATAAGGAGTTCAAAGTTCTCGAAGAATATGGGCTGCCGCTAACGTCAACGATTGGCAGTGAGGAAATCTGTGACGCGTTTATAGCGTTCTACAAACTGGCCATTGAGAAATATGGTCGAGTGGATTGGATATTTCCTGATAGCGCTAGCACGACCATGATCAACAGCCTAAGAGCTGCAGCAATCAAGAACGGGCTTAACGCACGAAACATCAAGGGATGCAGAAAGAACGAAATAAAAGACCGTCCGCGTTTCGTTGACATGCTTCTGACGTCTGGACGGCTTAAGTTTAGCGCTGAATGCACTGATGTATTAAAGGCTCTAAGTAGCCTAGTATGGGATGAAAAGAAAAAAGACATCCCAGAAGATAAGAACATAAACAACTGTAACGACTGGTATGATGCTCTGTGTTATACCTTTTTAGATTTCATAGAATTTATAGACCTTAGAAGGTAAGGAGGTAATGAATGGATAAAGCGGAATTGCAATCACCAGCCTTTCAGAAATTGAAAGAGCTAGGAATACAGTACAACCAGCGAGCAGCAAATGTAATTAAGAATTGCTACGACTGGTACTCAAATAACGACGTGGATGGTTTCCACACGCGAACAAATCTGAACGGTGTAAACGTAGAAGTTGCACAGTTGGGCTTTGCGAAGCGCCTTTGTGCTGACAATGCTAACCTTTGCGAAATTGTAGAAGTTAACGCTGGCGAAAGCGAAGCAAAGTTTGAAGGCGTGCTGGAACTCTTACGAGCAAATAAGTTCAGCAAGATGTACAGAAAGCAGCTAGAGGAAATGGCCGCAACAGGTACAGTCGGTGCATACGTAAGACTAGAAGGCGCTGAAATCTACGATGACGGAAAAGTGCGAGGCGGTGACATTCAGATCAACTATGTGTCCTCTAATTGCATCGTGCCGATTAGAGTCGAGAACGATGAAATAATTGATTGTGCGTTCTTAGGTAGTGGCTACTTAAACGGTGAACAGTTAACAACACTGGTAGTCTTCAGAAAGACAGAAGACAAGTACACAGCAGAATCGTACTACTTCAATGCTGACAGCGAGTTAACGGATAAGGCTACAATGCTGCAGCTCGGTGAGGTTAAGCCGTTTGCAATCATGAGAACCGCTGAAGTTAATAACTTCGATGGCATGCAGGGCTACGGCTATCCAAAACTTTACACTGCTATTCCGTTCTTGAAGACAATCGACCTATGCTATTCGGTGCTATTCGGTGATTTGGATAAGGGCCAGAAACTTTTATTCATCAACGAAATCATGGCAAGCATGCAGAAGGACCAAAAAGGCAATAGTTACCTAACGCAAGAACAGAAGAAACTCTTTATCTTGCTGGGTGAAAGGTTGCCAGACCAGAAGGAACTCATCTACGAGTACAATCCGGAAATTAGAACAGCACAAATCAAGGAAGTATTTAATCTGTGCCTAAGTCTTTTATCTCTGTCTTTCGGTTATGGCTCCAAGAAATACCAGCTTGAAAGTGGTGAAATCAAGACAGCCACAGAATACGTAGGCCAGCGCCAAGACTCAATGCAAGAGCTGAATAAGCAACGCACAGAATCAGTCGACTACATCACCGATTTAGTACACGCGTTAATCTGGTTCCACAATACATTCAGTGGTGAGTCAGCTTGGTCAACAGACGAAGAAATCCTAGTGGAGTTCGACGATAGCTACGTTACTGATAAGGCAACAGAGCTAGATGGCTGGCGCAACGATGCGCTGAGTTTTCCGGATGTATTGGAATTCAAGATTCAGTACATCATGAAGCGACTCAACTGTGAACATGAGGAAGCGGTCAAGTACCTAAGTACAACAACACAGGACGACAATACAGACCTAGAGGACTAGCCTATGCTATCTGAGGAACAGATTGAAATGTTGGGTGATAAGTACTTAGTTGGTCTATGCCAGGAGCTGGAGCGTGAGGTGCTACAGGACATCGCACGTAGAGTCAGAAAGACAGAACGACTAACCGAGACCGCTGAGATTATGGCCAAGTCAATGCGTGAGAACGGGTACAGCGCTGCAGAAATCCACGCGGAAGTCATGAAGAAACTGAACGCAACCCCAGAATACAGACGCATGGTCGCAGAGAACACTTATGCATACAAGCAAGAGGTGAAGCAGAAGATAGCGGAAACGGTCAAAGCGGCTAAAGAGGCTGGAGATAAGCTGATAGGTGAAGCGGGCGAGATGGCCTTCAACGAAGACCTTTCAATGTGGGAGCAAAGCGGTGTGAATTTAAAGCAACCGAACTCTATGAAGCAAATCACTGATGGATTTAAGGCACAAGCTAAAAACGACCTAAAGAACATCAGTGGAACGACCGCATTCAAGAGTCCACTATTAGGCACTGTCGAAACTGCCGAAGCATATCAAAGGTCGCTGGATCTAGCGCTGCTGAAGGTGTCTACTGGCACGTACAGTTATAGGCAAGCATGCGATGATGTGATAAAAGAGTTTACAAGAAGCGGACTCCGAACGGTGGACTATGCGAGCGGCAGAACCTATCAGGTCGATACGGCCGTACGCATGATCGTGCGCACATCTACCGCTCAGCTTGCGGGAAAGATAACGGAAGCAAACTGCAAGACAACAGGGCAGGACTTGGTGATTATCAGCCAACACATGGGTAGCAGAGATACACATGCTGGCTTTCAAAACAAAGTGTTCTCTATGTCTGGTAAATCTAAAAAATACCCAGACATCCACGCTCCACTCGGTGAAGGTTGTGCGTATGGTAGGCCTGAAGGGTTACAAGGACCAAACTGTACGCACATGTTCTATCCATTCTGGGAAGGAATCAGCGAGATACCTGAACCGCTGAAAGAGCCTGATCCAGTAGAGTACAAAGGCAGAACCTACACACGCTACGAAGCGACGCAACAGATGCGTGCTATGGAACGCGAAATAAGAGCATTAAAGCGTGAAAAGTATGTGGCCGATGAAAGTGTCGACCGTAATCAAATTGCTGCACAGATACGTGCAAATAAGGCTGAGTACATGCGATTTAGTGAAGCAATGAATCTCAAGCCTAAAGAAAACCGACTATTGGTTGGCGGTGAGAGAAGCAAGTGGCAAAATATGCTTAATGAACTCAGTCAGCACAAGAAAGGCAATAAGGTCCTTATAACTGATGTAGCAATTCAGAAGGTAAAGCACGTGCGACCTAACTACATGACTGACGAACAAGCTGAAATGCTAGCACAAGCCCACCGTGAGTTACTTAAATTCTCTATGATTCATAACAATAGTAACGAGGTGGCTCAAATTATTTCTGTCAACAAGGCTATACAGACTTCCTATATGGCAGGTGATATGGATTCTATAAATGTGGAGGCGAATACAGACATGTACCATTTGCTTAGGACATCAGAACCGCAAAGCTTAGAATTATTACATAACCATCCTGGTCTCTCTTATTTTTCTATGCGTGATATATGGTTCTTCTTACAGTACGATAGTATCAAGACAATGACTATCGTAACTAATAAAGGAAATGTTTGGTATATGAACAAAAATGATGGATATAACCGTTCGGGTGCATATGCCTTAATGAGAAAAGTCATGAAGGAAAAAGGGGCGGACTACGATGCAGTTGTTGAAAAATTCTTAAAACAGTCGTACAATTTAGGCATAGAAAGGAATTGACAATATGCTTGATGGTAAAGAATTAACACCTGAAGAATATATTAGATTGATTGACGAGGAATTGAGACGACTTGAAGCCGAAGAGCAAAAGGCCAGTTCTTCAAAAAATTAATTAATCCAATACAGCACTCTAAATAGGGTGCTTTTTTAGTTAAGTTGATTAAGACACTTCATTCGAGGTGTCTTTTTCATATATCCCACACCGCGGAAAGCGCGGTATAGAAGACATTTAAGGAGGAAGAAATGAAAGATTTTAAAGAGATTCTAAAACAAGCTGGAATAACTGTTACAGACGAACAGCTAGCAACCGTTGAAACAGAAATGAAGGCGAACTACAAGCCGATAGCAGACTACAACAAACAAAAAGAAAAGTTGGATGCATCGGACGAAAAAGTTAAGACGTTGACTGCTTCCCTGGATAAATTCAAGGATGTAGATCCAACAGCATTAACTCAAACGATTGAAGACCTTAAGGGCCAACTTTCGCAAAAGGACGTAGAGTTTGCGCAGAGATTAGCAGACCGCGATTTTGATGATTTACTTAACTCAAGTATCACAAATTCAAAGGGCAAAAGTGCCAAAGCAATTAAGGCTTATCTTGATATTGATACGCTTAAGAAGTCAAAGAATCAGGCCGAAGACATTAAGACAGCGCTAGAAGCCTTACAGAAGGCCGAAGACTCTGCCTTTTTATTTGCAACAGAACAGCCACAACCACAAGGTACATTCAATCCAATCGGTGGAATTTCGACTCCACCAGCGCCATCTAACTATTTAGATGAGCAATACAAAAATAACCCTTACTACAAGAAGGGATAGAAAGAGGAAATTAAAATGGCAGTTATTTATGGACAGATTCACGTTGATGAAAAATACAAATCAACATTAGAACCAAATCTTTATCACAAGTCACCATTTGCGGATGGCAAAACATTTACATCTAAGTATGAAGAAGGTGCTGCGGGCGGAATCTTCGTTCGCAAGTTAGGCACTACAGCAGTAGATGTAGGAACACCTGGACGTGACTTCCAAGATGAAGCCGTGAGAGATGAGTTGATTCCAATTGTATTCAACAACAACTATCAAAAGTCAAAAAAGATTTATGGAGTACAGGCTGCAGCAGTTGCTACTCCGCTAGGAAACGAATCTTTAAAGATTGCAAATGAAGAAGTTTCTGAAGGTTGGACGATTTCAGCATTAGCATGTCTAATCAATGAAGGTAAGGCTGCTACAGCAACAGATGCAATCACTGCTAAGACTGTTAAGCAGGCAGTAATCGCTGCGCGTAAGGAAATCGTAGCTTCTAAGGGTTCAGCTGACGTTATGTTATGCTCTCCAGAACTCTACGCAGCAATCCTAGAGCAAGCAGGCTCTGAATTCGTTCCACAGTCTAACGAGTTTACAAACGCTACAGGCCAGATTGGTAAGTGGCTAGGCTTTACTGTGTACGAAGTTTCTGCATTAGCTGAAGCGCAAGGTAAGTACTACGACTCTGCTAACGCATTGAAGACTGTACCATTTGCAAAGGTAGACTTCATCATGTACAACCACGAAGCGCTATCAATCATCCCTAACTTCTCAGTTGCACGTATCGTTGACTCTGAGAACTTCGCTGGATCCAAAGCACAGGTAGAATTGAACTCTGCGTTCAAGGTTACTAACCAAAATTTAGTGCGTATTCGCAAGCACGTTTAATCAATAGATTAACAGAAGGGAGTGGAACATATGAGCCTACTAACATGGGAGCGTTATCGCTCCCTTCATGACATTGTTTCTGAAGATGAGTTCGATAAAGCAGAAAAGCAAGCAGAGTGTGCAATTCGTAATGTTATGGGAGTTATCCATTACACAAACTGGGTAGCAGACAATCCAAACCTAACTAACGAAATCTACTACGAGCAGCTGCTAGACTGCATCTGCAACGTTATCAACTATATCGCTACAGTTGGCGCAAAGGCAGGGCAGGGCGTGTCGTCTGTGTCTAATGATGGATACAGTGAAAGCTACGTGCTACAGACACAATCACAGGCAACGGAAGAACTGCACAAGAACATCCGTAAGTGGTTGTCTGGCACTGGTCTAGTGAGGGCATACTAATGGCAGTCTTCACAGATACGGTCACTGTATTCCAAAAACAGGCCGCAGGCTATAAGCGTACGGTTGTCAAAGGCTGTCAATGGTCTGACAAAATCGAAAAGAAGCTGGAAGGCGGCAAGCTGCAGACCGTTAAGACTACTACAGTCACGTTTAAAGAGCCATTTTCGCTTGATTTAAGCACGTTCACCGAAGAGGATGGTATCTTCTTCGGAAACGTAGCAGAAACCCCTACAAACGACAAAGGGAGCCGCTTATCAGACATGATAAAGCGACATCCTAAGAGCGGAATCATCCGTGCGGTGAATGACAACTCTGAAAGAGATCACCTGAAGAACATAAAGGTGGTTATTTACTGATGAGTGAACTTTTTCACTTCAGCCTTAAGTCTGTAGACATTAAGCCTAAAGAAGTGGCAGAGAGCAGGGGAATCAACGAAGGCGGAACTGTGCAACAGTTCATTGATAGCGAGTGCCTTCGGCTATGTGATCCATACGTCCCGAAGGATACTGGAGCCTTAATTCAATCAGGAATTATCAACACGAAAATAGGCAGCGGCAAGCTTTGCTATCGCACACCATACGCTCGTCGTTGGTACTACATGCCAGCAGACTTCCAGGATGCGCCTATGCGTGGGAACTACTGGTTCGAACGCATGAAGGCTCAAGGCGGAAAAGAAAAAATCCTACGCGGAATCAAGCGCATAACAGGAGGTAACGGATGACAATTTCAGAAGCAATCAGTAAGTGGTTAGCAGAATACGACGGCATAGTCGTAGACACAAACCACGTATCAGATGGAAGTGATAAATATGGACTGTTCAAAAGCCCACAGCGTAACATCGTAAGTCACGTAGACAGCAGCTATGAAATCACTGAGTACTATCAACTTCTGGCAAGACTAAACAGTCTGTCAGAAGACGATAGAAAAGACAGTGACGAGCAATTAGAAAAGTTAACCTACTGGGCTGATGACTATCCATTCGTGCACGAGTATCCAGCGCTCGACGGAAACAGACAAATCCTTAACATTAGCGTTACAGGAAGTCCTTATCCGTTGAGTACAGACTCATCCGATACGGTTTATCAGTTATCCATCGAAATAACATACACAAGAGAAAGAGAGGGCTTATAAATGGCACTTACAAGACTTAGAAAGCACCAATTTATCCCATTCATCAATACCAGCACAACAGCAGAAAAGAACTGGGCCAGAATTGGTAAATCAACAATTTTCTCTTTAGCATTTAATGCTAAAACAGAAGAAAGTGACTATATCGAAGACGAATCACCAACTACAGAACTTACTAGCTACGTTCCTTCAATGGATCAAGAGCTTGTTACTAATGAAGGTGACGCGGCATTTGACTTCATCTACTCACTCGCTAAGAAGCGTGCAACAGGTGAAGATGCTAAAAAGGAATTCTTACTTGTCTTCGCAGGAACAAAGACACCATACGATGCATGGGATTGCCCTGCATGCACAATCGAAATCAAGGAACTAAACACAGTGGAACAGAAGATTACATTCGCGCTACACTTCGGTCCAATCGTTCCTGGTAAAGTAGCAATCACAGCAAACAAGCCTACATTTACGGCAGGCGCGTAAAGAATTGAAAGGATAGGAAAGCAAGCATGCAATACACTGTTATTTTTAATCGAAAAAGCTACGATTTGCCAAAGAAAACAATGGCAATCTGGGAGGACTTGGATTCAATCTTCAAGCTCGACGCAACGAATCTTCCAAACAGGGAGAAGTATAAAAAGATGATTGAATTCATCGCAAAGCTGGTGGGCCAAGAGGCTATCGAAGAAATCTTCGGAACAGAAGAACTAGACGAGATGGATCTAAACGACATCACGCTAGCAATCTTCAAAGTTAGAGATGCATACGAAAATCCACTAGCGAATTATCAAGCAGAAAAGAGCAGTGAAGCATTGAGCCAGATTCCGCTTGATAAGTTACAGTCCCTCAGTAAACTGATGGATACTGCCTCAAAAGTTAAGAAATAATGCTTGATCTAACCGCTAAGTCCTTACCTAATACAATCCGTATACATGGTAAGGACTTTTCAATTTATACGGATTTTCGAGTTTGGATGAAATTCATCATCGAAGCAAATAAAGCCCTACTCTACGGGAAAGGCTTTGACGTTGCTTTTTTATTTAAGAATGACATGCCGTATCGAATAGACCTAAAAGACCTATTCGAGTTTGCCAATCCTAAAAACCCTTTGCCTAGAAACACCAGACAGTCAGACGACCAAGTAATCACACTTGACTATGAAATCGATTCAGATTTGATTTATGCCGCGTTTATGCAGCAGTACGGAATAGATTTGATAGAAGTTGAAGAATTACACTGGTGGAAATTTCTGGCGCTTCTAAAGGGCTTAAATGGCACGAAATTAGACGACGTCATGAAGTGGCGAAACTACAAGAAAGATACTCGGAAAAATGTAGATGTATATGAGGAACTACGCGATGCATGGGAAATCCAAAGAGAACTATCCGAACAAGAAAAACAAGAATTAGAAGAATTTAGTAAACAATTTGAGATTGGAGGTGACGAAAATGAGTGATGGAACATTAGTCTTTAATACGAAACTAGACTCTGACGGTGTCACCACAGGCCTGACAAGAATCGGAAGTGCAGCATCTACTGCACTAGGTACACTCGCCGGCAATCTGATGACGCAGGCCGTAGACGGCTTACGCAATCTAGGCAGTGAGGCAATTAACGCCTTCGGCAACATTCAGCAATCCTTTGGTGGATTAGATACGATTTATCAAGAGGCAAGTGCTAGCGCTAAAGCCTATGCGTTACAGGCCCAGAAGATGGGAATCTCGATGAATACCTACGCAGAGCAGGCTGTCTCAATGGGCGCAGCTCTAAAGCAATCACTCAAAGGTGATGTAGCGGCTGCTGCAGAAAAGGCAAACCTCGCAATCAGTGACATGGCTGATAACTCAGCAAAGATGGGCACTAGCATAGAATCGCTGCAGAATGCATATCAAGGCTTTGCTAAAGGCAACTACACCATGCTGGATAACTTAAAGCTCGGATTTGGCGGTACGAACGAAGAAATGAAAAGACTGCTAAAAACAGCCGAAGATTTGCCTGAAGCAATGGGTCGAAAATTCGATATTAGTAGCTATGCCGACATTGTCGATGCGATCCACTTAGTACAAGAAAACATGGGTGTGGCTGGAGTAGCTGCAGCAGAAGCACAAACAACAATCCAGGGTTCGATGAATGCGGCCAAAGCATCATTCGAAAACCTACTAGCTGCAATGGGCGATCCAGACGGTGACGTAGACGCAGCAATGCAGACATTCCTAGCCAGTCTACAGACTGCATGGGATAACTTAGCGCCAACGATCCAAACGATTGGCAAGAACATCCTAGAGCAGATAGGCAAAGGAATAGAAGCACAACTACAGCCCTTTAAAGACGACTTCGTAGGAACAGTAAGTGAGATTGTCGAATCAATCGGTGAGTTTATCTCAGAGGCGGCAGGTGATAATGAAGTTCTTAATGGAATTGCTGATGCGATCAAGTTCTTAGGGGAGAACATGGACAAAGTACTGCCAGCCGTAGGTGGCCTAACCGCAGCAATCATCACTTTTAATGTGGCTCTATCTATTCAATCGGCCATCCAGGGAGCAGCTGCTGCATTTAAGGCTTTCCAAGCCGCGAATGAAGGCGCAACAGTAGCACAATGGCTACTCAATGCAGCGATGAGTGCAAACCCTGTAGTTCTGATAGTTGCAGCCATTGCAGGACTAATAGCAGCAATCGCTATCCTATGGAACACGAACGAGGACTTTAGAAACGCAGTGATAAAAGCATGGGATGCAGTAAAGGACTTCTTCACAAAGACAATTCCAGATGCATTCAAAGCTGTAGTGAAGTGGTTCAGCGAACTTCCAGAGAAACTTAAAGGCTACTTAACTGGAGTGATTGATTCAGTCAGCCAATGGGCTAAAGACCTAGCGGCTAAAGCGGTAGAAGTCGGAACAGACTTCGTCCAGGCAATCATTGATTTCTTTGTTAACTTGCCGTACAACATCGGTCTTGCGTTAGGTACATTTATCGCAACAATCATCCTATGGGGTGAACAGTTAATCGAGAAGGGGCAGGAAGTCGGCACAAACTTTGTGGCAGGCGTGCTTGACTTCTTCGCTAATCTACCTAAGAACGTAGCTGACTTCTTAATCAATGTCATTTCAGAAGTGAAGCAGTGGGCTACAAACATGATCGCAAATGCAATTCAAGCAGGTGCTGACTTTGTTGCTGGGGTGATTGATTTCTTTGTAAATCTTCCGCAGAATGTGGCTGATTTCTTGGGTAAGGTTATCGACTCAATCCTTAACTGGGGTAAGAACCTAGCAAGCGAAGGAGCAAGCGCGGCTAGTAGCCTCGTAACGAGCGTTATAGACGGGGTTAAGGGTATTCCAGACAAAATGTTGTCTATCGGAAAAGACATCGTAAACGGACTTAAAAACGGCATTAAAAACGCATGGGGCGGCTTTGCTAGTATGGTGGGCGACCTGGCAAACGGATTCATTGACGGTTTCAAAAATGTGCTCGGAATTCACTCACCATCACGCGTATTCAAGTACATCGGTGAAATGTGTGTGGCTGGCTTTGAAGAAGGAACTGAAGACCTTATGAACCTAGACGAAATCGGCGCTAACGTTTCTGCATCATTTGGAACAATGAGCGCTAACATGAGTGGCGGAATGAATAGAAATACAACGTTCAACTTCTACGACACTCAGACTTCACCAGATGCAATCATGAGAAAAGCAGAAAACACATTCCAGTTTGGATTGGCAGGTGGTATCTAATGAGTGGAATCGTTAATGTAAAATGCGTACGTGAAGACGGAAAAGAGTTTCTACTTGGAACTGACTCAGCGTGGCGCATTCTTTCAGACGGCCTAGAAGGTATCGACTATCCAAAAATAAGCGTCTATTCAGAAAAGAGTGCTGTCAAAGATGGCGCTCTTTTAACTGGAATGCGCATAGACGATAGATCTATACAAATCAAAGCCAAAACAGTATTAACAAAGTTAAATGCAGTCCTAAGACGTGAGGCAATCTCGTTTTTTAGACCGAAGATGAAGTATAGAATCGTTATCACTTATCAAGGTGAAACACGCTGGATAGATGGAGTGATTGAAGGCTTTAGTTGTCCTTCACAGAACATTCACATGCCTATGAAGTTGACAGTTAAGTTTTACTGTGAAGATACACACTTAAAATCGGTGGATAACTTCGGACAGAATATCGCATCCATAACTCCACGCTTCGCATTCCCGTACATTCAGACAAATAAGATTAAGATTGTCGCTGAGTCGTTTAACTTCTCGAAAACAGTCACAATCAACAACGATGGAGATGCTGAGGTTATGCCTGTTATTAGAATTAACTTCAAAGGCAGCTGCAGCAATCCAGTCATTAAAAAGAACGACGCATACGTGCGTGTTCTCGGTAACTTCGTGAGTGGTGATTTACTAATCATCGACTGTGAATCCTACCGAATCACCAAGAATGGTGAGAACTGGATTCATCACATCGATAGAACATCGTCATTCACTGACATTCGCTTGGATGTTGGTGATAGCAACATTTCATTCGGAGCGGATACAGGCGACTCGAACATGGCAGTCTATGTGTATTTTAATAAGCGCTACTTAGGTATGTAGTCAGGAGGGATAGATGGAATTAGCATTCTTGGATAAAGATTTCAATCTTATCAAATACTTTAACTACATCAATTTACAGTGGATTAGACGCTACTACGAGCCAGGACAATTCATGGTCCAGATTCCGGCTGACCAATACGTCACAGGTGCGGAGTACGTTTTCAACAGTTCACGGCCAGAGTTAGGCATGATCCAAAAGTTTGAGTATGCACGCAAGTCTAGCGGACAGTTAATCTTATTGTCTGGCTATTTTTACGAATACAAACTGAATGATAAAATCACTTATCCACGCTTTAGGCATACAGGCAACATCGAAATGGTGGCTAGAACAATCGTAGATAACTACATGGACGACATCCCTTTATTGACTAAGGCACAGGCGAACTCACCACTACTAGGCACTAGCGTGACTAAACAGTCCACAGGTGAAGGATTGGCTACAGCACTTTATGCGCTACTGAAGACACAGCAGATGAGCTACTCTTGTTTATACGACTATGTCAACAAGCAAATCAAGTTCAAAGTGTGGCAGGGTTTAGATCGTACACAAGCACAGACACAGAATAGCTTTGCTTCGTTCGCTGAGAAACTGAGAAATATCCAGAACGAGAAAATTACCAAAGATACAACGTTATCAAAGAACTATGCAATCGTAATCGGTAATGGCAGTTATGAGGAAGGTAGGCAGGTCAGCGTAACGGTTGACCTCCGTGCCAATCCTTCAGACTATCGACGTGTTGTGTACATCGATAAGACGGCGGAGATTTACGACTCGACAAAGGAAACGCTAGATGCTTATAAGAACCGACTTATCCAGGCAGGAAAAGAGGACATGCTGAAGAAGCATGCAAGCATTCTTAATGTATCTTTTGATGCAGTTCGCAACAATGGACTTCGTTATATGGAAGACTTTAATCTAGGCGATAAGTGCGATTTATTGATTGATGATTTTCAAATGGCCTTCCAAGCAAGACTCACAGAGGTGCGTGAAGTCTTTAAGAATTCAGTACATGAAATCAGTTTAACGTTTGGCGATAAAGTGCCAGTCGCATACAGAAAGTGAGGAACATAATGGCAATGCAATCATTCCCATTTACGTCAGAGGTTACTTTTGACGATAGTGGCTTTCCACAGTTTGATAGGGCTGTAGGAAGTGATGTTTTAAGAAGTATCCTATCAAATTACTACACCAATGGTGTGTTCGGAATTGGCAATAATAATAGCTTTAAGGTCGTAGCTGCTACAGGTGGAGGTATGAGCCTAACAGTTAAGCCTGGAGCATGCCTTATCAATGGTGCTACTGGTTACAACATGGACGAAACACGTATCATCATTCCAAACAGTGATGCGCAACCACGCATTGATTTGATCGTGCTGAGATTGGACGACAATAAAGCGCAACGAAGTATCAGAGTAGAGGTTGTAAAAGGTACTCCACAGTCGCAACCAGTGAAGCCTACGCCTGTACGTGAAGGTGCTGTGTATGACTTAGTACTGGCCAATGTGATGGTTAGAGCTAACGTTTCAACAATCACTAATGCGGACATCACTGATACACGCTTGGATAAGAATGCGTGTGGCTTTGTCAGTGCGGTTAATAATCTAAACATGGACGCTCTCTACACACAACAGAGAGCTTTATTTGATGCATGGTTTGAAGGTATCAAGAATCAACTAGGCACTGATGCAGCAGGCAATTTACAGAATCAAATCAACGTACTAAAGCCTAAGGTTGATGCGGTTAATAATGCTCTTACTTTTAGCGGACAGAATACAACCACTAGAGGTCAACTTGATGTAGCAGGTAAACTCAATGCTAAAAACGGATTAGCAATCGGAGGAAACGATACATTTATTGTCCGCAGATTTACTGCACCAAGACAAACAGTGAATTATAACTTGTCGAATTTAACTGTTGTTAATATTAATGTTCCTGCTGGATATAGTATGGTAGCACCAATTAGTGCGACAACAACTGGATGCCTGTGTTCTATTAATAGTTGGAATGAAAATTCAGTAACTATTTACACGTGTAATATGTGGAACGATGGGTACGTATTACCTTCGGGTGAAATCAGAGTGGAAGTACTATTTGTTAGAAAGGCGGCATAATGATGTTAATTGACGGCAAGAAGTTTACGGAAGTTCCAAGTAATAATAAGAGTGTTGTTACTTTCAATAGAACAGTTTTTGAGAACTTAAAAATTCTAATTGACTCGTTCGAGGTGGGTGTGATCCATGATGTTTCATTCGACGATGGACCTACTACAAAAATGTACACAGAGCCGCTTACTTTTTCTAAGTCTGGCACAGGATATACACTGTCGTTTATCTTGACTGATGTTCCAGAAAAAGATATTGAAGCAAATAACTTTAAAGAAGTTAGACCGCTTGTTAACGATGTTCTACAGACTGCTAGCGCTGACGTAGTTAAAAAGTATGTGTCATTCTTGGACCAATGGACACCAGGGGTTAAATACAAAAAAGGCCAGCGCATTGGATGCAACGGAACTCCGTACGTAGTTGAATCAGAACATATCGCAGTGGAAGGCCAGACGCCTGAAAATACGCCTTTGCTATATGAAGATATGACAAAGGAAAAGAAAGCTTATCCGTGGGATGAAAAAGTCACTTATAACAAGGGTGATTTAGCAATCGCACGTGGAATTTTGTTCGTTTCAAAAATTGACAACAATAAGGGCAATGAGCCAGGATTTGGCTCTGCCTGGGATTACAAAAAATAAATAGGCTATTAAGGCGACCAATGCGGCCGCCTTTTTAGATAGAAAAGAGGAAAAAGAAAAATGAGAATTTATAACGTACCTGATATCTCAGAGCATCAACCAAATTTCGACTTCACACCATATGCTGGCGGATATGCAATTCTGCGCGCTGGTGTAGCAAGTCGTGAAGACTATTCATTCCGTAGACATGTAGCTGAGTGCCAACGTTTAGGCATTACAATCGGCGTATATTTCTATTCATACGCGCTTAATGTATCGCAGGCAGTAGAAGAAGCACAGCGCTTCTTATCTATCATTGCTGGTGTGGATATTGGGCTTGGTGCATGGCTAGACATGGAAGATGCAGACCACTACAAAGTTAATAACGGCGTATATATAACACATGATAATATTGCTCCAATGTCACGTGCATTCTGTGATGTTGTTGCTTCAGCTGGCTACTACACAGGTATCTATACATCGCTGTCATGGCTTGGCTATCTTGCGCCTGAATGTGATCCATATGATAAGTGGGTTGCGGCTTGGGGTAACAACGACGGAAGCCACACGGTAGACACTTCAGCTTACGGAACAATCCAACAGTACACTAGCAACTATGGAACATTAGATGAGAATGTCATCTTTGTAGACCCTAGCATTTACCGTACAGGTGTTAATGCAGAACGTCCTTCTACATATACACCATCTCCATATGAAGCACCTACAGTTTCTCAGGGAGATGTATACATTGTTCAGCCAGGTGATACACTATCCGCTATTGCTCAGAATTTTGGTACAACTTATCAACAGTTAGCGGCCTTAAATGGTATTGAAAATCCTAACTTCATCTATCCTGGACAACAGATTGTAATTAATGGTTCAGCTGTATCAACACCTAACAATACTGATGAAGAGTATTACACCATTCAACCAGGTGATACATTAAGTGGTATTGCTTCTACTTATGGTACTACATGGCAATGGTTAGCAGAGGTTAACGGAATTGCTAATCCGGATCTGATTTATCCAGGCAAAACAATCCGAGTTAGATAGGCGGCGGCTTCATGCAAGAAGGAATCAATCCTGTTTATCTTAGTCTGTTAGTATCTCTTGGTGGTCTAGTTGTTACTATTTGGAGCGTTAATTCAACGATCCATAAGGGCAACAAAGATCAAGCTAAGGAGTTAGCCGAAGAGTTAGGAAAGATGAATGCAAATATTGCATATGTGAAGGAAGGAATCACAGATTTAAAAGCTACAACCAGAGATGTGAGCAATCGCGTCATGTCTCTGGAAAACAGACTTGCTCAAACAGAAACATCCGTAACGTTTCTAACAGAACGAATCAAACAAGTAGAAGAAAGAAGGGAAAGGGTATCTAAATGAAAGACAAAAACTATTGGAGTAAATGGGCGAAAGCCGCAGCAAGAAGAGCGCTAAAAACAGCAGCGCAAACCTTTGTGGCAACAATCGGAACAACAGCTACACTTGGTGCAGTAGATTGGAAGTTAGTTTGTTCTACTTCTGCACTAGCTGCAGTTTTATCAATCGCAACATCTCTAGCAGGTCTACCAGAAGTAGAGCCTAATGATATCGCCGAAGAAGACCTAAAATAGATTTCAACTATATAAAACGCCAGTTTATATCATTGAAAATTAAAAAATCGGATTTTAATTATGAAAGCCTACTCTTTTTATAAGGGTAGGCTGCTTTTTTGTGGCACCCAGTTTGGCACCATTCTATTATAAATACACAAAAAATTATAAACACAGACAGTCATAAATCGCTAAAAATAGATAAAAATAACATTCGTCATTAACCATTATATATATGCCGTTGATTCTCATCACTCGCTCCATTACATTCAAATAGGTAGCTATAGGTAACTTATAGCTACCTATTTTTGCGTTTTACGGAATGTGTTTGGAATGGAAAGGAGAACTAGCAGATGGTAGATAAATGTAGAAAAACGGTTAGATTTAAAGAGGATCTTGTGGCTTGGCGATATCTTCTTGCTGATCTCCAAGAGAGGAATAAGGAAGATAGAGATTATATTAGCCATGACACTCTAGCACGTATGATTGGTATGAAAATGAGTACATTTGAGAAATATAACCGAGGAGATATCCCGAGAATATCACTACATTATTTCTTTGAGTATTGTAGAGCATTAGATATTGATTCTACTGAATTCTTTTCTGGGTTAGCAAAAACCATAGAAAAAGATAAAAAAGAAAATCCAGATGATTACAAATAAAAAATCACCGAACGCTCAAACTTGCCGGAATGAGTTCTGTGATTAAAGGGTAAAGAAGGTTACTAACCTTCAATATTGCATATGTAGAGGATAAGTATAGCCTGATAGCCTCAGTGTGACCCGAATGACCTGATCGAGATACCCTTAGTACGACCTGAAGAACCTCACCTCTTTGCATATATAAATATATAAGATTTAAATAAAAAAATCAATTTTAAAGATGTTAAAAATTTATTAAAAATCACAAATAAATAAAAAAACAACATAGGAAACCTATGATGTGTAGTTAATAAGATGAAAGGACACTTATGTATTCATTTTTCAACCGTAGCAATCTGTTTGATGACCTTCAATCAGTATTAAGTATTTCCGAGTGGCTTGCTGAAACTGGTGGTGAATTAGTAGTTGATTCTACTGTAGCTTCTCTGGGTTATTTAGAATTCTTTTCTCAACTTGAGCAGTTTGAGCTTCTTCGAGCAGGTAAGAGAACTCTAAGCAACAACATTCAAGCAAAGTCCTTAGAGATTTTGATCCCAGATAGTATTCAGGATTGTAAGCCATGTGTTTGCTCCATCATGGATGAAATCTTTGGAGATGATAAAGCGTTACCGTATGTTACTTTCTTGGTGACACGAGGAAAGGGTAGATATTTACGAATTCTCATATCTGAGCGTTATTACAGTGCAGAGGAGATTGTTTATGTAGACCGCTGGAAAAGCGATCGCTATCAAAATAAAGTGACTGGACGATTATGCAAAGCTGCTGATCCAGAAGCTAAAAAGATTGTTAGTGCTGGAGATATTAGAAAAACTTGGGTATCTCATTTCAGTTTAAAGAGTCGAATGTTCAGTGCTGATGGTTTTGCTAGAAAACATTCCAATCGAAAGGAAAGAATTGGATTTGATAGATTGTTGAAGCATCTAAGACAGTGCATTGTTGCAGCTTTTGTTAAATTGAAAGTCCTATTTACGAAAGAATTCAATATTCCAAAACTTAAGAGACATGATTGGCTGAATCAATATCAAAATATCAATCTAACGAGAATCAATAATGCAATACATCATATTGAAAACGAGCTGCAAGAAGAATGGATTGCCGTCAGAGATGGCTATTTTATACAAAATGCCAAGACATATGACCGCTTCATGGCACTTGCAAAGAGATACTTAAATCGTTTTAAAAATGGCTTTTTCAATAAGAAAGTTGGAGGAAACAGAAAACTAAAACTATCATTCTCACCGTTTATGAATGTTGTGAGAGTTCAAGAAAATCTGGATTCTCTAATTGAAGATTTTGATCAGGAAATTGAAGAATTCCGTATGAAATACAGATATGGAATTTAAGAAAGGAAGAAGAATATGATTACATCAATTTGGAATGTTAAAGGTGGTGTTGGTAAAACACTGACTAGCATTAATTTAGCTGCAGGATTTGCGAAGGAAGGAAAGAAAACACTATTAGTGGATATGGACGGACAGTCCAGTGTGTCTTATCTCTTGTTCCCAGAAAGAGAGTTTGAGGATGGAGATTTGACGATTGTAGATGCTTTGGCTGGAACAGGTGAAATAAGTGAATGTATCTATCATACGAATATTGAAAATTTGGATGTTATTCCTGCAACAATCTACTTATTTACGGTAGAAAAACAAATGTTGGTAAATACATCATCTGGAATACAACAGACAAAACTAAAGAAGTTGCTGAAGAAGTTACAAGGCTATGACGAAATCATCGTAGACAATAATCCTTCTATCAATCTCTGTACTACCAATGCATTGTGTGCATGCGACAGATTAATCATTCCTGCCGACCTTGAAAAGGGTGCTTTGAAAGGAATTGAATTGACTCTGCAGCATTCTCAGGAAATATTAGAAAACATTGATGGTGCAAACTTTGAAATCAGAATCCTTCCTACAAAAATCCAACGAAACAAGATTGATACAGAAACATTGGAAGAATTAAAGACGGCATATGGATCCATGGTTTATCAGACCAATATCCGTTATCAAGCTGCACCGATCAAGGATTCTTCTATGAAAGGAAGAATGTTGATAAATGATATGAAATCACGTTCAAAGGTTGCACAAGACTATAGAGATCTAGTAGCAGAAGTTCTGCAGGAGGAGAAATAAAAATGGGACTACTAACATCTAAAAACGGATTATTAAATAGTGCTTCTCTTGAAGCAGCAAAACTAGGAAAGATTATCTATGTTTCGGTTGAGGAACTTTGTGCTAATGAGAAGAACGTCTATGAAATGGATGATATAGACCTGCTAGTTGAAAACATCCAGGAGATGGGTTTGATTGAACCACTACATGCATTTAAAAGTGGTGATGGACAATATGTCCTTACATCTGGACATCGTAGATTACAGGCAATCAAAAAGATTATTGAAAGTGGAGAAACTGTCAAATATAACGGGAAGGCACTTGATGATCATGAGATACCAGTGATCTTGAATTATCCAGAGGATGAGTTGCAGGAAAGGGTAATACTGCTAAGTTCTAATGCGTATAGAACGATGGATAAAAAGGAACGAAGACAAGTCATATTGGAAGCACACCGATGCTATACGATCCACTGTGCAAATGGAGATAAGCCAGAAGGGCGTGAAAGAGAATGGATCACAGCTATTACGGGTATTTCCGATGGAACAGTAAAGGATGTGTTGGCAGAGATAAATAAGAAAGATATTGATGGTGACTCATCAATATCTGCTGAAGATATCGTAGAGAAAGAACCGGAAGAAGATGAGTTTCAAAAGTGTATCAAAAAGATTCAAAGCCTGGATAAATTTCTACAAAAGAAATCACCAGATTTTAGAGAGAAAGATGAATTAACCAAACAGCAACTAAGGATAGCGATTGATGGGCTGATTGATACCTTGGAGATATTAAGAGGATAAGTGATAAAGGTTTAGTGATACTTTGGGGCAAATTGCCCCAAAGGAAAGAAAGTGAAGCGGAGGAAAACTATGGAACTGGAAGATATGGTAAAAAATATTGATGATATCTGTGGAACAGTTTTACAAACGGCAAGTAGTGAAACAAGTCCGGAGATATGGCATATGATAGCAACTCTTAAAGTGCTTTCCGGCGCTTCATTGAACCAGGTGCAGACTTTGGAAATGAATAACCTTGAATTAAAGAAGTCTGATCAACTGCACTTAAAAGACCTGATTTATCTTTATTTGAAAACTGCATCACTTAACAATTTGATGGAATTAGAACAAATGATTCCAAATTTCCGACTAAAATACCAAGCAAAGATTCTAAATGAAGCAGAGATGGAACTGATTAGAAAATCTATGGAAAATAGAGGTGGATAAATGATCGGATATGAAGTGATGATTAAAAAAACAAGCTCATATGCAAGACTGAAATACTTGTTTGGTATCTGGCAGGACTTCTCTAAGATGGTTGGCAATGTCTATTCTATAAATGATGACTATACAATTCACGTTGAGGATGATTTTGAAAGGATGCACTATAAATCAGCTACGAAGTGGATACTATCTGCATCTGATGAAAACAACCATCAGCAAGAAGACACGGTGATTCAAAGAATGGATAGAGATAAAGATACTTATAACTTTATAAAATACTGGGCTAAAAGCATTAATGGAAACTATCTTGATGAACTCGAAAGAGAACTAATTATCAGAAAATGGCTTTTAAATCAAAAATATGAATGTATCTGTCGAGAATGTTATATCTCTAAGAGTACATATTTCAAAAAGATTAAAGAAGCAGAGAGAATACTAATACTATTGTGGAAGCTGGATCATTATGACGAATACGGAAATATGAGGCAATATCAAGAAATATTCCAGGAGCGATATGAAGCACTTGGAGAAAGGGCGAAGATAGATGAATACTATCCAGCATTCCTCTAAAAAGACCTTTGGTGCAATTTGCCCCAGGAAAGGAAAGTAAGCGATGGATGAAGAATTGATGGTGATCTTATCTAAAGATAATAGAGCCTTTGAGACTGCTTGGTTCAGTAACATGAAAGCAGCTAAGAAGTGGGCAGATAAGATTAGAGATACTAGCAATTATGTAGTTACGATTTTTAAGGGTTCAGATGACGATCCGATAGAGCAGTATATGGTGAGATAAAAAGCTTGGGGGCGAAACGCCCCCAGAAGAAAGGGTAAATAAATGAAAATAATAGTAATGATATTTATGTGTGTAGTTACAGTTACAGCAAACAAGGGAATTGCTAAATTTTTCGATACAATGATTGAGTGGGATGATGGAAACAAATGGTATGACCTTGTCATGAGAGATTTCGCATTATGTATGAAGGGTATGCTACAGACAAGTGTTTTGATATTCTTGCTTATTGGGATATATCAGATATGGGATATAGAAATGGTTGCCATTGCTACGTTTCTCATGTACATGCTAAACAGATTTGTTATAGAAAAGGTTTATTATAAAATTAAGGACTATATAAAAAGCAATTATACTAAATTCAATATAGACAGGTAATAAAATATTTATTTTCGATGATTTGCTAGAATGGGATATTTCATGCTTTAAGAGAAAAAATAAATTTATACTATATATTCCGAGAATTACTACACTAGCGGAAGTAATTACGGATTCCTTTAGATAAGTGGAATTCTTAAACATTTCAGGAAGTATTATTTGTGGGTTGTATGAAACGGCAACAATGGCGGAGTGAATGGATGATAATTGATTCCACCAATATACAAATATAATCATTGTGAAAAAATATACACATAAAGTAACGTATGTAGATTTACTTGGTAATGTGCCATGATTTCTTTTATAAAGAGCTATATAGATTCCAATAAAGATGGAGAATAAAATACTATTTCCTAAGATGATTATCGAACTGTACCTAGCAAAAAATACTATTCCCATTCCAAGTCCCACCCCAAATAATAATATATAGGCAATTATGTCAGAACCGCTATTGTCAGAAGAATTTGTTGTTGGGGAATGATAATGAGTATTTATGTTAGTTGTATTATTTGAATTGATAGTGTTGTTAGAAAAATAGGTGTTATCAGAATTATTCTTAATCTGAATCGTTGGAACTTCTGATTTCTCTGACTTTTTCTTCACAAAACGTTCAGTAATAAATTTGCTGAGGATTCCAATTAGTAATGAAATTATAGCTGTCATAATTGAATAAAAAAGTGTGTTGGTTTCAAATTCTTTAAATAAAAAATCCATAAAAAGTCCTCCAATATATGATTAGATTATACTCCCATAGGGGAATGAAAGGAACTCTAATATGTTATCAAATAAAATTGAACAATTAAGAAAAGAAAAAGGATATACTTTTGCAAAGCTATCCGAACTATCAGGAATCAGTACAGGAAGATTATCTGATCTGGCTACAGGGAAACGAAATAATCCAACTATGGATACTCTTATAAAATTGGCAGATGCATTAGATGTAACATTGGATGAGTTGGTGGGAAGGAGTGAGGGTTGGAACCTAACACAAGGTATATGTGTTGCGGGTGCATGGATGATAAAGAACCACAATGAGGAAGCCATGGTCGTTGACATGCTTGCATCCATGCAGATTACAAAAGAACTGATGCAACAGGAACATGTTGCGGAAGAGGATTATAAAATATTATCCGAAGCAATAGATTCTAATTGGGGGAAGAAACGGAAAGCAGTTACAACAAAAGTAAATCTTGGGGCAATTTGCCCCAAAAGATAAAGAGATTACTTGAAAATTATAAGATTTGTAAGTTCATTTATCACAGAAAATAGTAAAAGTCAATAGTGAATGGGTCTCAACTTTTTCTCGGAATTTTTAGGAATGAAACGTGGTATTATGGTAATGTGGAAATTCACATGAAAGGTACCCGGAGTAGTAGCCAGGTACCTTTTTTCAATGATTGAAACAAATTAAAGGCTTGGATGGTTTTTGGTACAAAGCAAGTGGTAATTTGTTAGAGAAGGGATGGAAGATGAATGAACAAGAAAAGATGAAGCATCAACTATATGGCTTGAATACAGTCGCAGTATTAGAAACCTTATGTATCAATGTAATAGATATCATGGATAGCATAGAGGCTTTTAAGAAAGAATATGGTGTAGGTGCTGGTGCAGAGGTAATCCGTGGACTGGATGAGGTTCAGAAAAACTTTGATATGAATCAAAAGAAGTTAGTTAAGATGGTTGGTGTAGTGTCTGATGGCATAGAAGACTATATGAGTGGTAAAAAGATGATGCCACGTTACCAGATCCAACTGATTGATGATGATCTAGTCTTTAAGAATACAGATGATGCAGTGTATTTGAAAATTCCTGAAGAAGTGTTGGATGGAAATATGAAGGTGAAGTTGTCTAAGCGATTTCTTACAGTCTATGATAAGGGATTTATGGAATGGAGATATTATCCAGAAACAAAGGTTTATTTATATAGCGGAGACAATAGAGAAGAGTGTAGTTCATTCTCCTTTGTAAAGCTGCTAAAGGAATCAAATTCTGTAATGGAACGGAAAAGACAGGAAGACCTGAGTAAGAAGGCTAACTTGATTGGAGCAATAGATGGATTTTTTCATAAATATGATCCAGAGGGTTATAAAAAAGTCTACGCAAATCAAGAAGATGCAATGATTGATTTTGATAGATATCTTCTGCAGCAACCGGATGCACTTAAAAATGCAATCAGTAAGACTGCAGAGAATGTAAAACTTGCTGATGAAGAGTTACAACACATTCAAACAATACTAACAGCGATTGAAGAATTTACGAGCAAACATTCTTTAAAAGCCGAGAGTTCTTTATTCAATAACTTGGAAACAAGTGCAGAAATAGAAATTTAATAAGACGAAAGGGAAAGTTATGAACAGACAAGAACAGTATCAAAATGCATTAGTGGACACAAACAAGGAATTCTTTATCACATTGATTGAAGGAATCATCTTATCAGTGGCTATCTGGATGATAGGTAAGAATGAGATGAAATTCATAAATCTAGTGTATTATGCAATGATTCCATTTGGTTACAAACTGATAAATTACTTACTATCTAAAACAAGAATTATGCTGATTGCTTCACCTGCATTCTGGATCGGATTATTTATTGCAAAGGTTGTTGCTGCAGGTATCATCTGTGTTCCTGCATTTATTTATCAGTTGGTCAAGGTTATTATGAGCAACTGTAAACCAAAGCGAGCCTAATCACTATAGATAACCTTTAAAAGATAGCAGTATATTCTTTGGGGCAATTTGCCCCAGGAAAGGAAAGATGGTGATTGTTTGGAAGAAATAGATAAATATAGGCAGCTTGGCTTCAGAGGAAATAAACTGCAGCAGATCAAGATGGGACTTGAAGAGGGACTAGATGTTTCAATTTACGCAAAGCCAGAATATAACGAATGGCAGATGGAACAAATCAGACTTGGACTAAAGGAACATATTGATGTAGGTATTTATTCCTTTATAACGATACCTGCAGATGAAATGCAGCATATCCGAGAAAAGCTTGTATACGAAAGCGGACAGCTTGAGATGCGGGATGAGGAGATCAAGCAGAAAAGATTAAAAAAGATACTGCTTCTGATTGTATCTGCAATTGCAGTTGTAGGATTGGTGTTGATTAGCGTGATTGGTGGAGATAAAATCAAACGCTACATGCAAAGACTTGAAATCAAATTAAAAGATAGTTCTGTTGAAGTAGAATATCAATCAATGTTTAATCCAAGTGATTATATCGTAGATTACTCAGAGGAAAACGAAGTAAAACTAAGTATTGATAGTGATGTTGATACAAGTAAATTAGGTTTGTATAAAGTTAAATATACGATTGATAACGGGATTAAAAATATCTCCAAAACATTAGATGTTAAAGTTGTAGATAAGGATGCTCCAGTAATCACATTAAGAGAAACCAATGTATCAATGTATCGAACAGATGCATTCTCTTGTGAGGCATACATCCAATCAGCAATAGATAATGTGGACGGTGATCTTTCCAAAAATGTTAAGTGTAGCAGTATCGACTCAACTAAGGATACTCAAGTAGTAACGTATAGTGTTGAAGATAGTCAGCATAACAAAGCTGAGTCTACATTGAACCTGCATCTATCCGATAAACCAGCACCTACACCTGATGTTATCTATGTTGAGGTTCCATCGGAAAATACATCACAACAAGGAAACAATGATTCGGGGCAAATTGCCCCAAGCACAAGTACATCACACGGAACGCAATACTTTATGTTTAGTGATGGATACAATCTTGATTCAGGATATTCAGCATGCATAGTTGCTGGCTCTGCTTTTAGAGCTTATTCATGTGAGCCTATTATGGGTTCAGATGGAGTATATAAGGGATATAAATTAACTTATTAAAATATTGGGGCAAATTGCCCCGAAGGGAGAAACGACATGAAAAACTTATTCAACAGATTAAACGATCGACAAAAGAAGTCAGCCAAAATCATTGCTGCTATGTTGATAGTTGCAGTGGTACTATTTGCAGTTCTGAATGTTTTACCAAAACCAAAGACAAACAATTCAGCAAAACACGAAACAAGTACAGAAACTGATAAAGACGATAAGAAAGATAAGAAGGATAACAAACAATCCGACAAGAAAGATGATAAGAAGAAGGATGACACTGGTAAGAAGGAAGATAAGAAAGAAGACACTTCCACTACATCCGAAACACCAGTTACACCAACTACAGGAACAACTAGTACTGAGGTACAGAACAATAACAACAGTTCTTCAGTAACAAATACTCCAAGTACGAATACAACATCTGCTCCACAGCCTATTTATCAAACAATCCATCATGAAGAGGTCGGACATTGGGAAACACAGGTCATAGCTGAAGCATGGGATGAACCAGTTTATGAACGTAAGATTATTGGTAATAACACTGGTACAGTGTATGCAAGTACATTGGAATTTGCAGGAAATACAAACGGCGATGAAGGTTACCACGTAGGAAATGTTCAGGTTGGCACAACTCACCACGAAGCTATAACGCAACAGGTATGGGTCGTGGATCAATATGCTTGGGATGAAACTATCATTGTAGGTTATAGATAAGATAAAAATTAAATTCAGTCAAATTTTCTCCTAAAGAGGGCGATAGATGTAAAAGTCTACCGCCTTTTTTAATGGGAAAATCTAAAAAAATAACATTGCCTATTTTGATTGTCTGCTAAAGGAAATAGGCGATGAGATATATAGCAGTAAACAACAAGTTTCATACAATGCAGAAAAATTCAGGAGGAAAAAATGAAATATAAATCAATTAGAAGTAAACTTACTGCCATTCTAAGTATGATGGTAGCCTTTTTATTGGCAACAATTATTCCGGTAAAGCTTACATCTGCTACAGTATTCGCAAATGGTGGTGCTGGTTCAGGTGGCTCTGGAGGCGGTGGTGTAACAGGTGATAACCCTGGATACACGATTTGGTATGACCAATGGGGAGCAGACGGAGAACCTCTACAAGGCTGGAACGAAGCATCCATGAATAACATGCAAGCCCGTATTGAAGGCACGCTGGGTAAAACGATGGCGACAAGTGGCTTTGCAGGCACAACAGCATACCTAGATATTTATCAACAAGCAGCCCGTGAAGCACTTGCAGATGCAATGGCTCGTTCTGCTACAGGTAAGGCAAGAATTGTCGGCGTGTCAAGTATCTATTACAATGGCGGTTCCGAGTTACAAACAGCATATGATAGCAAATCAAATGTATTGCGATTGGCTGGAACACGTTCTGGTACTGCTACAGAGTTACCTGACAATACAGGTTGGTCAACTTTATATAACAATGGTAGTGGCGCAACAGGTACCAATTGGAGAGATTGGTTACAACAGTATGGTGTAAATAAGGCACCTGACACAAATTTAACTATGATTGTTTGGGCTGTAGCCGAGGGTGAGCCAGTGCCACCAAACATTGAACTTAAAATTAAGAAAATAAACGCTCTTCCTACGTTAACACAAGGGAACAACTGTTATGCACAGGATTTAAGTGGTGCGGTTTATGAAGTACATCGCATGGCAGATTTAAGTGATGCACCTATTTTGACATTAACAACTGATGCGGATGGCAATGCTACTGCACCAAATGAAATTCCGTTCGATGGAACACAGCCTTACTTATATATTAAGGAAGTAACTGCACCAAGAGGATTTGCACTAGATCCAACAACCCACGTTGTTTCTCCGTATGATAGAAGTACATGGGTAGTTAATTCCACTGATACCCCGTTAAATGACCCTTTAAGAATCACTTTAAATAAAGTTAGTCCAGATAGTGAGGTAGTAGAAAATCCAGCAAGTTTAGAGGGTGCTGAATTCACCATCAAGTATTATGCAGGGCAATTTACAATGGATACATTACCAACAGCACCTACAAGAACATGGGTTGTGAAGACTGCATTGATTGGTGGTAGATATGTTACAACTTTAGATGATTCTCTAAAAGTTGAAGGCGATCCATTCTACCTTGATGGAGGAATTCCAACATTACCACTAGGTACAATTACAGTAGAGGAAACAAAAGCGCCAGCAGGCTATACGCTACAGAATAAAATGTTAAGTGAAGGTGGTCAGGAAGTAGCGAATGGAATTGCATTATTCAATATTACAGAGAATGATCAACACATTGCGGCTGTAGTTGGCGGCAACGAATACACCGTAGTTGAAGGTGTTATCCGTGGAGGACTAGAGGTACAAAAGAAGGATACAGCTACAAATGAAAATGTAGGGGTTGCTGTTTTTGAAATCATTAATAAGAATAACTTTGATGTTGTAGCTAGAGATGCGGACGGAAACGTACTTGGTACTGCTGAAGCAGGACAAGCTTTAAACTATGCAATCACAACAGATGCAAGCGGCCATTGGAAATCAAGTGATAACTTCTTGCCAGTTGGTGAATATGAGCTAGTTGAAGATTCCGCTCCTGCTGGATATTACCTAAATACAAATCCAAAACCATTTGGAATCAAAGATAACGGAGCAATCGTTAGTCTTGACTATGCAGACGATAAGATCGTCATTGACGTAGCGAAGACAGATGGCAAGGGCAACAACGTTGCTGGTGCTAAATTAACATTAATTGAAAAAGCCACAGGAAACGAAGTTGCCACATTTATCACAACAAAAGAAAATACAGACATTTCTAAGTTTGTTGAAGGTGGAAAGACTTACATCTTACGTGAAGACGAAGCACCATTTGGATTTGAGAAGGTTGATGATATTGAATTTACTGTAACTGGAACAAGACAAAGCGAGCAAATTATATCTGCTGTGGATCAACGTAAAGTGTTCTACGTGAGTGCAATCAAGGTAGATGCTATGGATAACTCAAAGAAACTAAAAGGTGCTGAATTAACGTTATTTAAGGCTGATGGCACGGTTGCTGTAGATAAGGACGGAAATCCATGTGTTGGCATTACTGATAGCGAGGGTGTAATTACCTGGGCTGTAGAGTTTGCCGATGATTTAGGCGGTTACTATGTACAGGAGACCGCTGCTCCAGAAGGCTACCGAATCAATAATGAACACTTCCAAGTTGTATTAAGTGAGGATTATGATTTTGCGATTAATAATGCTGTGAAAGTGGTTGTAAACGATATGGCGTTACCATCAGTTAAAACTGGTGATACATTCAATGCAGTAGGATTATCTATGATGTTTGTAGGTGGTTTGGCTGTAGCTGTATTCCTATTCTTAAAGAAGAAAGAATTAGTGAAGTAAAGTTATAAAGATGCTTGGGGCAATTTGCCCCAAGTTTTTTAAAGAGAAAGGATGTGAAAAGATGAGTGAGATTACTTATAAATCAAAACTCTATACTGTAATAAGAGAGGCATATAAACATGATCAAAGAGTAGAAGATTATTTGAAGTTCAGAGTGCAGTATATAAAGAAAGCTCTGAAGTCAAAAGGAGCATCGTATAATACACAAACAAGGACAATAGAAATGCTTTTAAATGGTGAGAATTATGAGGATCTATTATTATCCGTTTTGATCCACGAAGCAACACATCATGTGCAGTATATGATGGAAGGGAAGACTAATCATTCATCAAATTTTAGAGCAATACAGAAAAAGCTCTTATTTAAGGCAATGGATCTGAAGTATATAAATGCTTTTAAACTAAGAGCATATTATAAATATTTATCATTATATACTGAGGCTGGGAAAGTGTTAGGAATGATAGAAGAATATGTAAAAGGGAAAGAGCAAGATTGTTTCTTTACAGGCTACATTATTCCATATGACAAAAACGAAATTGCGAAGTTGAAAGAGGCTGGATATAAATATTGCAAGCATGGTGTTCGTGGTTTGTCTAATATATGGTATAAATTCAGCAACACAAAAGAAAAACCTTTATATACGAGTGATGCATGTGTAATCTTACAAGATTAATGTGACTATAAGGGTACTGAAAAAAGTATTAAAAGAAAGGAAAAAGAAATATGTGGAACAACAGAGTAATTTTATCAGGCAATTTAGTGAAAGATATTGAAGTGAAAGTTACAGGAGATGAAAGTAGGAAGCATGTAGCAAACTTTACAGTTGCTGTGCAACGTACGAGATCCAAAGAAGATGCTGCAGACTTTATCAATTGCGTTGCCTGGGGACAGGTTGCTGATTATCTAGGCTCTTATGGAAAGAGAGGAAAGCGTATTGAGTTGGAAGGACAGTTACATACACGTTCCTATGAGAAGGATGATAAGAAAATCTATATAACAGAAGTGTATGTGGATGATTGCCATCTGACTTCAAGCAAGAATTCAAATGAAGAAGAATAGAGGCTTTTAAACTATGGGTATAGAGGAACTTAGAAGAATAAACAGTGATATAGTACACGAAGATGGAAGCATTGATTCGTTTGATAGACAATTAATTGATTTGTCCAGTGGAGTATATAATGTTACGAACCCAATGGTTGTGTCGCCAGAATCTAAATCTATAGCATATGCTGGTGGAGTGGATAAATCAAAACCAATTGTTATTAATGTATCAACGGTTATCAAGCTACGTGAAAAACATCAACTTGGATATGCTTTTGTGAGTAGAATTAATGAGATGTTAGATAAAAGTTATCTGGCATTTGATAGTTTGGTACAGGATACAAGTAGAATTTTTTTACTTGATGAATCTAGTGAATTGCAAGCATATCCTTTAATAGCAGTATGTAGATATGATAAAAACATTAAGATGATTGAAGTAAATGAAATCACATCAATTTACGAGAAAACGGATTTTGATAAATTTCTCTTAAAAACATATGAAAATAACAAAAATTTCTACTGTAACGAGAAAACAAAAGCATCTATTAAATCTCATGCGGGCTTCCAATTGCCCCGAGAAATAATAGATGCTTTATCTGTAATTGATTATAGTGGCTCATTCAATAAAAGTCAAATAGAAGATACAACATCAGTAGAACTAGAAGTGATAGAAACACAGCAAGAGGTTGTAATACCTGTAGAGGAAGCTGAAATTATAGAGGAGAGTAATTCATCTTTATTGGAGAATGTATCCATGGAAGATGATGGAATTGATTTTGATTAAGAATGCTTGGGGCAATTTGCCCCAAGTTTTTAAAGTGAAAGGATGTGAGGAAATGATATATGAATGCTGGTACACGATCCAAGATAAGAATGGGATTGATTTGATTTATTATAGTCAGATTTCTTCAATAAAAAATGAGTTCAGTACCAGTTATAACTCAGTGCCTGAGTTAAAGAAAGCGATGGAAAGTAGATTCTCAATGTTATTAAGAAAAGGTGTAACGATCGAACTAAATACAAAGGAGCAGAATAATGTTATTTTTGATATTTTCTTCAATGGAATTCCTATTTTAGAAAAATGCTGTAATTTTATTTATCTTGGTGATGCTAGAGATGCAATCCATCGAATAGAACGGTATAAGATTCAAAGCTTAGAATCTGTAATTCACAATAAGAGATTGTATTACAAGGTAGCCATCAAAGATAAAGTATTAATGGTTCTCAAGTATCCAGAGATTGCATTTCAAGGATATGCGACACCAAAGAGAAACTTTGAGGTAGTTACAGATGATCTCATTTCAAGAATCACAATGGAAATCGCAAAGATAATGGTAAAGATAGGAGATTTGGATGCAGGAGGGATTTAATCAACTACGGATAAAAGTTGATCCAATGAAGTTGGATGAACGAGAGTATAAAGTATATTTTCCAAAAGGTTCTAGATATGAAGGCTATTATGTAATTTTGAATCTTTCAAAAGCGAAAGTAGATAAGGCTGAATTAAATAGTTTGATTATTGAAGATAAAAAATATAGTAAATACACCATTACGAATGGTATCGAGAGACAAATCATTTCATTTGATGAATTGATCTATGTCATGTGTTTAGAAATTTTATCAGATTAGTTATAAGTGATTTTAAAAGATTTGAGGCAATTTGCCCCAGGAAAGGAAAGCAATAGATGGAGAAAAGACGAGAGATAGAGATGACAGAGGATGACTTTAAAGAATTATTGAAAACGATCAATGAAGAAGATGAAGAGTCATCTCTATTAGAAGAAAATCCAGATGAGGAGATCCTGTTCTATGTCAGAAAATAAAAAGTTTGTTACGAAGACAAGAGAGCAGCTTGCGGAGTTCTACCTAAAATCATTAGAAGAAAACGTGATCCCTTGGGAAAAGACATGGCAAGGTTCACGACCAGAAAATCCTATTTCAAAAACAAGGTATAGAGGAATTAATTACCTACTGCTGGAATTCATTGCGACTAAAAGAGGGTATGAAGATACTAGATGGGCTACATTCAATCAGATTGCTGATAAGGATAATAAATATCATCCTAAACAAAAATGGCACTTGAAAAAGGGTTCTGAAGGAGTGCCGGTAGAAATAGCCAAGATGATCAATCGTGAAACAAAGCAAAGTATTGATTTTGTGGAATATGCAAAGATTGTTGGTGATGATCCAAATGAAGCAAAGAACTATGCAGTGATGTTACGTACTTATACAGTATTTAACTACTCATGTATAGAAGGTGTACCTGAGCGTACAAAGCGAAGAGAACACACGGTATCTATGCCTGCTTTACAAGAGTTTTGTGATGAAGCTTTAAAAACAATGGGTGTTGAGTTAAATCATTATGGTGATCGAGCATTCTATAGTGTGAAAGATGACAAGATTGTATTACCTACAAAGGATTCATTTGAAACAATTGAGGATTATTATGCGACACGATTGCATGAAACGGCACACTCTACTGGAGCAGAAAAACGCTTGAATAGGGATTTGAGTGGAAGATTTGGAAGTGCTGAATATGCTGAAGAAGAACTGAGAGCAGAGATTGCATCATCTATTCTTTTTGCAGATCTACATATGCCAACTGAAGCTAAACTATTAGATAATCATAAAGCGTATATTCAATCTTGGATTGAAATATTAAAAAATGATCCAAAGATTCTTTTCCAAGCAATCAAAGATGCAGAAAAGATTAGTGATTATATCCAGGAGCAAGCACCAATCGCAAGAGAGAAAATACACCAAGAAAAGTTGCAAGAGGAGAATCAACAGGATCACTCCAAATACATCCAGGAGAAAATCAAGGATGATTTTTTAAATGAGAGAGTATCTGAGATGGAATATAGATGTCTGGATGAACATCAGGACTGGATTAATGATAAGTTTGATGCGTATAAGAAGGGCGATTCTGAAGAGGAAAAGAGTGCTACATATGAAACTTTACGAGATGCAATTCTAATCAATGCTGGTTTTAGATTAATACATGAAAACCAGGAAGTATTATCCAGTGATGCAAGCTTTATGAATGAAGGCATTGTAGGGATGGGCTTTGAAGATGAAGGAATAAGTTTTTAATTAGAAAGAAGGAAAATAACATGAAGAATATTAGAAATAAAGTATCTGCAGCAATTACTACAGTATCTGTAACTGCATTGAACATAATGACTACACATGCCGAAGGATTAACATTTAATGAAGGAGAAGCTAAATCGCTTGTAGAGACATTCTTTAAACCATTAACAAGTTTCTTATTATGGTTTGTACCTTTGGCGGCTTTAGCGGCAAGCATTTGGGTTTATATCAAGTGGACAGGAAAAGATGAAGCTGAGCAAGAACAGAAACCATGGTCAAAGTCAGTTGTAAAGATTGTTACTGGTGCAGTTGTTGTTGAAGCCTTATCAGCAATCATGAAAGTTTTTGGACTTTAAAGAGTCTGGGGCAAATTGCCCCAAGTTTTTAAAGAGAAAGGATGTGAGGAAATGAAACCAGGAGATATGCTGTTGGACATGATTAGAAATATGATCTGGTTCTTCTGTAAATTCTCATTTGAATTAATGGATCAAATCTATAAAATCTTAAAAGAATTAATAGGATTGAATCTAGGAAATTTTGATTTTATTTGGAATTGGTGGACTGGATTACTTGTTTTAACAGGTTCCTTAATCATCATTCGATTTGTATTTTATTATTTACAGACAATAACGGATGAAGAAAAGATATTAAAGTTTAGTCCAACGGATGTATTTAAAAAGTTTGCTATTTTAGGAATTGTTATCTTACTCATGCCAGGGTTCTTTAAAGGAGTCTCTGGTATTTCAAGTGGATTAACAAAAAGCATAGGCACATTGATTACAGGTTTTGATGAGAATACAAAACCATCATCAATAATGGTTGCTGCAGGATATGGTGGAAGTGATGTTTCTGAAGTTAAATTAGATACGATTGATATTAATAAACTGAATACAACAAAAGATGCTTATCTAATTTATCCGTCTGCTTTTGATATTGTATTTGCTGGAGTCTCTGCTGGTGTGGCAGACTTTTTATTTGTGTTTATAGGAATTCAAGTTGCACAGCGCATTATTAATCTTCTATTGAAGATATTGATTTCACCATGGGTATTTTCTGGAATGTTTGATCCAGACAATAATACCTTCTCGATATGGTGGAAATTATGCCTGGCAGATTTTTTAACTAATTTTTATCAGATGATGCTAGTAATTTTAGTATTGGCAGTTACACCAGCCGTTCCAATTTCTGTACTAGCAAAAGTGATTTTCTTTATCGGTGCCTTATCTGCAGTAATGAATGCACCTACTGGTATTGCACAGTTGCTTGGAGGAGATGTTGGTGTAGGCACTGCATTCCAACAGATGCAATCATTAGGAATGATTTCTTCTGCAATGAGCGGTATTGGTGGTATGGCTGCTGGAGCGGCTCTTACAATGGGTGCTAGTGCCATTTATGGAGGCGGACGTGTAGCAGGTGGGACTGGATTACTACATTCTGCAGGAGAAGCTTTAGGTGGTCTTACAGGAGGCTCTGGAGGTATCCTTGCAGGAATCGGAAATACAAACGGTTCTGAAGGTGGTGCTAGTCCTTTGGGGCAAATTGCCCCAAGCCAGGTAACAGCAGTCGGAGTACCAGGATTAGATGACTCTATGATGCCACAAAGCAGTGTAAATCCATCCATGATAAGTGGATTGGGAAGTGGAGATGGCGAAGGTACACCTAGACGAATGACAAAAGACGGTAATTCTATTGCAAGAAGAATTGCGGACATGAATAGTAATAGCAGAATTGGACGTATGGTAAATCAGGCTGGATCAAGTCTATATCAGATGTCAGCAAATCGCTTATCTAGACCTGTTCAAACACGTACAAGAGGTGGAATGATCCAGAGTAGACAGTCTCATGTTGTTACTGCAGCAAGAGCAGCACATAGAATGTATGATGCAGCTAAAGGAGGTAGCAACGAATGAGATTTAATAGTCCAGCACCTTTTAAAAGTGGAAAATTGGTTTTAGGAAAATATAGAAAGGTGGATTTAATAATACTTGCAGCAGGTATTATTAGTACTTTCTTTTTCATGTATGTATATTTATCTGCACTGGAAGGAAGAAGTGCAGTTGTAATTGTGCTATTGGCACTTCCTACAGGTATTGGCTATATGCTAATCCAACCTTATGGAATCTATCACAACTGGCTAGAGTATCTGCATGTACTCTTTTTATTTAGCCGTACAAGAAAAGTATGGGTAAGTGCTGGTGAATATCAAAATACTGGTGGAAGTTCAATAGATGAGGAAGTTAAGCCATGAATAAAATAAGAAAACTAACGAGCCTAGAAAAGAAACAAAAAGATAGGCTGATAAAAGCGAAGAAGGACACAAAAACTTTGCGAAAAAAAGTAAATACAACAATGGATTGGATGAATATCCGTGAAGTTGGAGAAGACTATATCATGCTGAAGGATGGGAACAAGGAAGCATGGATCAGAGGTATTAAAGTCAATCCACATGATATTTTCTTAGATGACTATGAAGAGCAGGTTAGACATGTCGATGGACTAAGAATTTGTTTGAATAAGTTACGATTTAAAATGTATTACAGTTTTGTATTAACAAAAGTTGATGTCCAATCATATATTGATCAGATTATTGAAGGACAGAGAATGGAAGACGATCGTATTATCCAGACACTGATGGATGGAGATATCGACAAATTAGACAGTTTCTGTGATGCATATAAAGAATTAAATTTCTTTATCATGATCCGTTCTAGCGATCCAAAAGAGTTGGATAAAAATTATTGGGAATTGTTTAATGAGTTTTCTGTTGCTGGCTTCCAGCCAAAGAAGCTGAATGAATTCGATTTTTATAACTACATTGCGTATGTCTTTGAAAATACCCCAGTGCCAGATTACTACTATTCCAGGGGAATATTCTCATATGAAAATGTCGAAATGGAATACAATGCGAATGATGATCAATATGAGTTGGTAGATAATACAAAACCATTATTAGATGCAAGGGATGCACCTATTGAAAATCTCATTCCAGAGATTAGTACGATCAGACAATCGAGAATGGCACCATTTTGTTTCTCATTAAAGCCAGATCATTACATGATAGGCGAGAAATACGTATCCAATATCTTGATAAAGCGATTACCACAGGGATACAGTCTTGGAATTCTTTGCGATTATGTAAATAATCCAAATATCAAGTTATTTATGACAACGGATACTGCAGATGAAAGCATTGCTAAAGGACTCAAGATGGAGTACCAGGAAAAGGAAAGAAAGTATTACCAGACCAGGGATCCACAAGTCAGACAACATCTGCAAAATGACCTAGCATCATTGAATGAGTACATTCAGGAAATCTTACGTGATACGGATAGAACACATAATGTCATTATGGTGTTATCTGTATATGCAGACGATTTACAGAGTCTAAGAGGAATGGTAAAGGATATAAAACTACGAATGCGCAGCATAGGCTTCATGCTTGCAGATGCAAGATATTTAGAAGAAGCTGTTTTACGTATATCCTGTCCTTTATTCTTTAAAGCAAAATCTCCGTTTATCGTTGAGCAGAACTTTGGTTTCTTGCTACCTTCTAGAGGTGTTGCAGGACTATGGCCATACGTTTTTGAAACACTGAAAGATCCAAAGGGTATGCTGCTAGGATGTGAGCTACAGAATAAGGGAATCATCATGTTTGATCCATTCTTCTATAACACGCATAAGAGTGAGGCTCGTTTAACACAACGCATCAATGGCAATATGATTGTTGTTGGTAAATCCGGTTCAGGTAAGAGTACGACAATGGGACTTCTTATTAGAGACCTCATAAAGAGAAAAGTCCGGATTGTATGGATTGATCCAGAAAATAAGAATAGAAATCTTACCAAGAAATATGGTGGAACCTATGTTGCTTGGGGACAAAAAGGAAATATCATCAATATCTTTGACTTGAAGAAGATTACTTCAGAGGAAGAAGATGGGGATGAGAAGATGTATGATACTGAGATTGCTATCTACAATGTCATTGAAGATATTAACCAGGTACTACAATTCTTATATCCAAATATTTCTGAAGATACTTTAACTTTCACTGGTGATATTACATTTAGAGCATATGCGAAAGTTGGTATTACAAGAGATGAGAATGGACAATTTGCAAGTTTTAAGGGACTACATTATGAAGATATGCCTACATTCGATACATTTAATGAATGCCTGGAAGAGAGAATCAAAGAATTAAAAGAAGATACTGCAGCTAGAGTTGAATTGGATCGCTTGATGGATCTAAGAATGAAGATGCAGCGTATCATGGTTGAATGGAGTGTTTACTTTGTTGGTCATACAACAGTTACATTTACAAATCCAGAAAGACAGATCATTGCCTTTGGAACAAAAGCATTATTCAACGCATCTTCTAATCTGAGTGCAGCTTTAAATCACATTATGTTTAAGTTTTCCTGGGATCAATGTTTGGATAATAATGATCAGTCTGCCTTCATTATTGACGAGGCACATACAATGATTCTACAAGGTTCTACAGCACCATTGATTGCTCAATTCTACAGACGTGCCAGAAAGTATAACTGTATGATGATTGTCGGTACACAGGAACCACGAGACTTCGCAGATGACAGTATCATCACGCACGGTAAAGCAATTTTTAATAACTCTACATATAAAATCGTCATGTACCTGGATAAAGATGCATGTAATGACGTATTGAAATTATGCAACTTCAATAGTAATGAAATTACTTATCTGCAGAATTTCCAATTAGGGCAAGCAATCTTTATTTGCGGCAATAGAAGAATTCCAATTCAAATCATCGCCACTGAACAAGAATTAAGGGAAATAGGAGTTGAGTAACCACAATGAAGATATCCTTTGAGAAGCTGTTTAAATGGGTTTGTACGGGCTTTCTTCTTATGATGATAGGAATGGTACCTTTTATGGCAATTGGCGCCGTTCTGCAGCCTGTAGCGACTGCTACGAATGCAATCGTATCCTTCTTCAAAGGTCTGAATGGAAGTGCAGATGCTGAAGGCATAGAAGAAAGTGTAAAAGCCTGGATAAATAGTCCGGAATACCAAGGTATATCTAAGTATAAGCCTTCTGATTATCGCTCATATTATCTTGCACAGTCTATCTCATTTTATTATTACAAGACAACAGGTGAATTTATCGTAAGCGATGGTGATTATGAAACGTATATGCAGATCTTCAAAGATGCAGATTCACAAGAGTGCTTGAAAGAGATTGAATCAAGATATGGTTTCAAAATGAGTGAAGATGAATCAACAAATGTAAGATCACTGGCAGTTGCGTTGTTACCTGGAGGACAAAGAGGAATCAACGATCCAGTAGGGGAACCGGTTGAAAGGGCGATTGCATGGATGACACAGATAGCCAATGATGATAGTTATGGTTATTCTCAGGTAACTAGAAATGGCAATCCAAACTACGATTGTTCATCCTTAATTTGTTCAGCAATGAGATATGCAGGTGGATTTAATGTGCCAATTACTTCCACACACTCAATGCGATTGGTATTTACTAATGCGGGAAATTGGATATGGATTCCTAGATCTGAGTTAGGAGATATTTCTAATGAAGCTGTTATAAGCGGACGTTCCAATCTAAAAAGGGGAGATATCCTTCTGAATGAAACAGAACATACAGAAATCTACCTTGGAAATGGACTTAATCTAGGTGCGCATTGGGATTGGGATGGAGTTAATGGTGATTCATCAGGAAAGGAAATCTGTAGTGGATTGTATTGGGATTCAAATTGGGATGGCGTTTTACGTTATGTAGGAAATTAGTTTTTGGGGCAATTTGCCCCAAGAATCTAAGTCAATGGAAAATTTTGTAAATTGTCTCAACAATCTATTGACATTACTTAGTAAACTTAGTAAACTAAGTGTGTAAGGAGGATATATATATGAAACAAGTAACTTGTTCATTTTCCATGGATAGAGAGGTCTACAATTTATATAAAAGCATAGTCGCAAAAAATGGTGAGAATGTGAAAGGAAACCTTGTGAGATACATGAAGAGCGTGATCGCACATGAAACACCTAACGCAGAAACTATAGAGGCGATTAATGAAGTGCAAAAAATGAAATCCGATTTCTCGATTGGAAAAACTTATGATACTGTTGATGAGATGATGAAGGATGTACTCGATGTATAAAATACGACCATCGGCAAAATTCCAAAAGGATTTGAAGAGAATACAGAAAAGAGGGTATGATATTACATTGCTAAAAGATGTTCTTAATCTTTTAGTCAATGGGAAAATACTTCCTATAAAGTATAAAGATCATAATTTAAGTGGCAACTTTAAAGGGTGTCGAGAGTGTCATATTACACCCGATTGGCTCTTGATTTATGAAATCGCAGAGAATGAACTGATTTTATATTTAACAAGAACAGGAACCCATAGCGATCTATTTTAAACAGTATCAAGAGCAGCACACTCAACCATTCAGGTCTTGTGTGCTGCTTTTAAAATGCTTTAACTGCATGGATGCCTTCGCAGTTGATTCTGCTCAGGCTTCCTTTTTTTAAAGCAATCTGTTTTAGCAAACAGACTGCTAAATTAATTCTGATTTATCTTTCAACCCTTGGCACTCCGACCTTATCGCATAGACGAGATACAAAACAAGGATACGAGTTTCTTGCGAAACTCTATCAAGCAGCTTTGCTGTCCTTTGTTTTTTATCTCTTGACGTTACACATTTACGAGCCTTATTTCATGGATTGACCCTTGACCTTTTTGAATCCTGTGACAGCCATCTGTCAAGGACGGCGCACTATGTGCTTGCAAGTTCAAAATGTTCAAGGGCTACGCAAGTCAATCACATTTCATTTGCTTGGCTCTTCAATGATTCACTTGTCTATGCTCTTACGTAGTCGTGCCAAGGGTGGCACTAGAAAGACTACCAAAAGGTAGATGAGGAATTCCACATGAAACACTACTACAGATTTATTATCAACTACGATGAAGACGAAACACGTATCTTCATCAGTCCAAAGGAACTAAAGAAAGGTGCTGTCGCAGTTGTCCATTCTTATGGTGAACAATTTGCAATTGCTACCGTCTTAGAACCAGTCAGTGAACTTGAAGCACTAACAGGTTATCAACGTAAATGTCTTGAAGATGTCATTTGCACAGTTGATGTTACAGAGTATCTTGTAAAGCAAAAAGCAATTTCTGAACGTTCAAAACTTGAAGAGTTGATGGACGAAAAGATGGCAGAGTTGAAGTATGAAGACCAACTCAAAAAGACTGCTGATAGAAGTGCAGACTTCAAAGTATTGTATGAGGCTTATCTCAAAACATTATCGCCTGTTACAGATGATGTACAGGAAACTTTAGATGGTGAATAGTTGTTGGATGTGGGAAGAGCAATCTTCCCACAACAACATCAGATGAAAAGGAGAACATATGGATTACTTGGTTATGAAAGCACTCTTTCAACTAATGATTGATAAGAGCCATCGTGAATTTATCAAAGCGATAATTTCAATTGAAACGGATGTAGAAGATGAAGACAGATTAAATAGGTTATATGACTTCTACATGGAAGATGATGATATGTCGTTATTAAATTATGCTTTAGTGGAGTAATGGCTTTGGGGCAATTTGCCCCAAAGACTGCCGGCTCCACCCAGCCAAGATAATTTCCTTGGCTGACGTTACGCATGGCAGTAAAAACGTAGCAACACTTTACAAAAAAATTACCAAAAAGATTCTTGGTAATAGTTTTTTGTTCGTGTTTATATTGGTTCACCACTTCGTATCTCATATAAATGGATACTCGTGGTTTTCAATCTATGATTCCAGCCAAAATCGCAAAAAACGCTCTATTTGTCTGGAAAGCAAGATAAGGAATTTCGTAATACGAAATTCGGTGTTACGCAATTGCTCAACGAGCAATTCGTTTATTCTAAAGTCTTTTTTCGTATTACAAATCGTAATACGACGTAAACGCTTTTTTGATTTTCGTAATACGTTCGTAAACGCTTTTTTCGTAGTTGTTTTTTCGTAAAAATAATTTGAGTTTTTAAGGAAAATAAAAAAATAAATGATAGGAAGGTGATGTGATTGTGGCAAAGAATGTAGTGGCTTTTCGATTGGGAGATGATACAAAATCTCAATTAGATTTGTTAGAAAGTATGGATTATAAATTGGCAGTTTCTGAAAATAGAAGACCATTAACGAGAACAGAAATTGTAGAACAAGCAATCAATAATTATTACATACAGAATACAAATGAATATAAAAATGATCCACAAGTTAAGATGATGTTTAAAGTCATGGATGAATTATTTCAAAAATATTTTGGTGAGTTGAATGATGATCTTGGGAAGCAATGGTATGACATTCGTCTGTTACTTTTATATGTTCAGGTGATTTCAAGAACATTAAATTTCCAAGAGCAACCAGCAGAGTTTGCATTGAAATTTATTAATGGACGATATGATTTTGAAGATGAAATTGAAGCAAAAGTAAATCGTGATTTGGCTGATTCAAGAATTATTTCTTTAGTGAAATCTATTCAAGATTTGCAACGTGAGTCAAAAAAATTAAGGACAGAAAGTGAAGAGGAAAACGAAAATGAATAAGCAAAAATTACTAAGCGAAATTATGAAGAGAGAACAAAAGATAGAACAACTTTCTAAAAAAATTAATGAGTATACATCTCAAAAGAATGGAGTACAAAGTGAACTTAATGAATTAAATCGTATTAGAAAAAAGATTGAAGATATTGAAGCTGAAGCAATCAAAAAACAAAATACTTTGGAAGAGGATTTGAAAAAAATATTAGATAGACCTACCAAGCAAAAGCAAGAGAAAGTAGCTGAGACAGATGCCGGTTGAAATAGATAAAGTTAGATTCTTTCAATTAGGAAGTCAGGCTCCAAAGAACTCTAGGTTCAAAGGAATCATCACACAAGATACATTATTTGGAAAAGGTGGATGGTTAGAATATACACAACGTGATGAGGCAACGCAGCCAGATAAAGAGTATTATGCTGAGCGTGATGATGGATTCTTTGGGTACACCTTCAGACAAGAAGCGGCAGATGGATTGACCATGACTTCAATGGGAGATTTTTCTGTAGATAATATTTCTACATTTGCTGAAGCATGTAAATCATCATTCAAAAAGAATGGGGATATTGTTTGGGACATGGTAATTTCTTTACCATCATATGACTATGCAGAGAAGTGTGGATTACATAGTCAAAAAGATTATGCAACCATGATTTCTAAAATCATGCCAGAGTTTTTCAGGAAGATTGGATTAAGACCAAGCAATATGTTGTGGTGGGAAAACTATCACAAGAATACAGAACATCCACATATGCATGTGTGCTATCTTGAAAAAAATAAGACAAGGGATAGAGGTAAACTTACTCTTTCAGAATTAAAAAAATTAAAAGCAATTATCATAAAAGAAATTGGATTAAGAGAAGAGCTGTTTAAAAATACTGCTATTGATCCAGAACGTTTTTTCAAAAATAAAGATGCAGAAACTAGAGAACTTATACGTGCAACTCGCAATTATGATTTTACAAAAATCAAGAATGTTCTAGACCTGGCTACAGTGTTACCTAGATACGGACGTATGCAGTATGGCTCATATCAGATCATGCCATATAGAGAGAAGCTGGATGAGATTGCAGAGGAATTCCTAAACTCAGATGCACTCAAGGAGATGTATAAAAGTTTCTTAGAAAAACTAGATACTCTTTCACAAACAATGGATACGGCTGCAGGTACGGACATAGCAACTATTAAAGATACAGAAATCAAAAAACTACATAAACAAATCGGAAACATTATTTTGGATCAGATTAAAGACATGCGAGCTGCCAATTATAAGAGTTCAAGATTAGATAAGCCGTTTGTAGAAAGACAATTTGAAAAGACAGAAGCACCTTTACTGGAAAAGAACAGTAATAATCCAGAATGGAAAGAGTACCTGGAAGTGAAGAGACAATTAGAACATGTCAATTCAGAAGGTGAAAAGATGAATCATTCCTTTCTGCATGGATGCATAGAAACACTTGAAGGATTGGTAAATAAAATTACAGATTCTAAATTAAATGCTTTGGTTTCACATAGATTAGCAAAAATATATTTCTATGGTGAAGGTGGTATCACTGATCCACTGAAGACAGTCAAATATACAAAACAAGCCATCAAGAATGGATACACAAAAGATTATATTCTCCTGGCGAAGGCACAGTTCAAGCTGGATAGGGCATCTGAAGGAATGGATACATTGTATGTTGGAATGACACATGGAGATCCGCTTGCTACATACTCATATGGAATTCATGAAGTAAAAGGGGACATGTGTAATAAGAACAAGATAGATGGCTTTAGATGTATCAAAGTGGCTGCAGAGATGGGTTGCCTTCCTGCTATCAACTACTTGAAGACACATGATAAGGCTGGATTTAAAGAGACCGTGGAGAAGAATCTTGGGGTAAAGATTAAGAAGCCGGTTATTTCTTCAGGTAAACAGATGAGTGAAGCTGCTAAGTATATGTATAACTCTTCTCAGCTTAGCGTAGCGACAGGGCTAATCAATCGAGAGATTGAAGCGTATCTGAATAATGATAAAGAATTAGAAACGGAGTGGTAAGCAATGGGAAAGATTATTAGATTTTTATTTCTATCAATCACTGCAGCGATGGGAATTCTCTTTTTAGCAATCCAGGTAATTCACTTAGGAGTTACCCATGATCCACAAGTATCTTTTGATTATAGGTTCCTTCTTCTTGGTGAAGATTATGTATTGCTGAAGGTAGTAGGAGCATTGATTGGACTAATGATCTTCCAGATCTTTTATGCAACCGCATTTGGAAGAAGTGGACATGGAGTAAAAGGGAAACATAAACGAGCATTGACGAGCCAGGAGAAGAAACAGTTTTCTGATGTTGCTAATTGGCAAGAAATAAAAAGAAATAGTCAGAGACTTGAATATGATGATACAGGGCATCTAAAAACAAGATCCATATTGATTTGGTTAGATCATGTACTGGATCCATTTAGAAGGTTTTGGAATGAATGTTGTACGATTCTGAAGGTTTCTGATAAGTATCGTAAAAACACAATCAGGACATATGAAATAGCAGGCAAGAAGACGAATTTTAGAGGTGGTATTCCGTTAGCTGTGAAATGGAATAGACTCTATGTTGATGCGGGTGATAATCACGCAATTATCAATGCATCATCCAATGCTGGTAAGACAGTTTCTTTTGTAAATCCTATGATTGATGCCTTACGTATGACAGGTGAATCCATGATTATTAATGATCCAAAGGGAGAGTTATTATATGAACACAAAGAACAATTACTTTCTGATGGATATGATGTAAGGGTAATTAATTATATTCACCCAGAGGAAGGAGATAGATATTCTACATTAAGCGTTGTTATTGATTCATATCGAAAGGCTGAAAAAGAATACTTGGAGAGCAAGGAAGAATACACTGCAAAAATCACAGAATACCTGGATAAAATAAACGCTGCTGAAGAACTACAAAAACAAAGGCTAGAGAATGAATTGTTAGAGTATATGAAGTACTACGCACCAGAGTTTGACTATTCTAAAGCAGCTATGTTTTTAAGAGAACTTGCAGATCAGTTCTTTTATGATCCAAAGGCACACAATGAGGCACATTTTAATGACCAGGCTTCTAGTTTGTTCCAGGGAATCGTGTTTTTACTATTAGAGGAAAAGTCCTATAATCCAGAAAGTAAGAAAAGAGAACCTGTTCCGGATGAGGAAATCAATTTCAAGTCCGTAATGGAAACATATAGATCAGGAATGGAAACAGTATTGGTTAAAGCAGGTGCAACCGTTATGAAAGTACCAAAGTTGAAATTCTTGTTAGAGAGAAAGCGTAAGAAGACAGATGAATCCTATAAGAAATTAATGGCATTCTTGAGTACTGGAGATAAGGAAAGAGGTTCTATTGTTACTTCATTTGAAAATAAGATGAAGGACGTTACCTTAAATGAAACTGTCTTACGAATGATGGCAAAATCAGATTTTGATGTTGCGGATATTGGAAGAAAGAAGACAGCACTATTTATAGTCGTTCATGGTGAAAAGGACACATATTATAGATTGGTATCCTTGATCATTAATCAGACCTTCCAATTACTGATGCAATTAACTGAAGAGCAACAAAAAAAGACTGGTAAAAAAAGACTGCCAGTACCATGTAATTTAATTTTTGATGAATTTGGAAACTTTCCAGCACTTAAGAATATTAAAGGTATTTTGACTTTTAGCCGTTCTGCAGGATTTAGATCATTCATGGTAGTCCAGGATCTACATCAGTTTTCTGAGATATATGGAAGAGATGTTGAATCAATCATCGAAAATAACTCAGCTAACTTTATTTACCTATATGGTAAGGATATGGATACAATCAAGCGTATTTCAGCTATGAGTGGTAAGAAGCTTGTGTGGAAATCTGATAAGGGTTCTTATGAGGAGGCTCCAGTTATTTCTACGGATCAATTACAACAATTATCTATGGGTGATGCAGTTATTATCAGTGCAAGAAAGAAGGCATATATCTTCAGAATGCGTAATTATAAGAAGTATTCATTCTACAAGAATAAGAAGAAGTATGTTCCTGGAGAAACAAGAAGATTGCGTAATGTAAGAGTGTATAACGTTCAAGAGCATTATGATGCAGACCGGAAGATCAATGATGCATTAGATAGTAAGAAAGATATAATGCCTGGTGATTCTCAGATGTCTGCAGAGTTAAAAACAGGTATTGAACAACTGCAGGAGAAACAATCATTGATTCCAACTGCAGGATTTGGATTAGGTGCAGCTAAATAAGGAGAAGTCATAATGAATACTATAAAGTTTGTAGAAGAAGTACGCTTAAAGGAAGCGTTTTGGGATAAATATAAATACAGATCCAATATCCTTGCCAGTCAATTTGAAAGTATTGCAAGGCATGGTGGTGTAGATCTTCTTACTGCTGAATTGGTGGAAAATAAAACAACAAAAGAAACAGCAATCCAATTTGTATCCTTCGAGTTCAAACTGGATGATATTAAGAAGGCTATAGCACAAGCTGAAGAAAATAGCCGATTCTGTCATAAGTCTTTTATAGTGATTCCATTAGAAAAAGAAAAGGTAATCAATGATAGATACAAAGATTACCTGAAGAAAGCAAAGTATATTGGAGTAATGGGAGTTGCGACAGATGGTCGATGGACGATTCTGCATAAACCATGGACTCATAAAGATGAAGAGTTAGTATACAACCAGATATTATTAAAGATGCTGGTGAATAGTAATAAGACAGTTGTTTAATAGAATCTCATGCATGGTTCAAAGAAAGCGTTTTTATAAGAGCGTAGCAATACCAGAACTATTAAATACTAAAGTACTAACAATACATATTTGGGTTTCTTGTCTCTAATATATTTATTATAATTCTTTTTGAACTCAAAAAACAGACTAGTAATTTTCAATGAAGTCTCTATGATGAAATTGTAAAAGAAATGCGAAAGGGGACGCATTGTATGAAAGAACATAATATTCATCATCTATGTGTTGCAAGGTATAAGACCGGTATTTAGTTTAATTTTCTAGATTTTTTCATAAAGAAAATAAAACTAAAGGGGGAAATTATGAAACGAATTTTAACAGCTATAATGGCTGCATTTATGCTTTTAATTATATTACCTACTAAGGTAAATGCTGAAGAAAATATTCAATATAATATAAATAATGTATTTAAAAATGATGAATTTAGTAATGTTAAATATATCGATAATGATATAAGTGATGGAAAAATAATTTATGAACTGACGAATAGCGGAGAAACCTATAGAGTTACTGAATATATAGAAGATAATTATAAAAAAGTAACATCTTATATTGAAATTAAGCAATTAGATAATTCCTATAAAACAATCATTAAAAATATATCTGTATTAACTGAGGATAGTATCAATATATGCAGTTATGATTATATAACTACTGAATTGAATAATTCTAAATATGAAATTAAACATAATGAAATTGAAAAAAACTATAATTTAGAATCCATAAATGTTTCCTTACTTAGAAATTCAACCGGGTGGGTTTATGATGGAACAATAACCGGTTCTAATAAGATTTTTAAATTAACTCTTTCCATTATTGTTCAAATTATTATTGGTATAGCAGCTCCGGGAGGAGCTGTTGTATCCGCCACAACTTCTACAATAGCAGGTAATATTGCTGCGTATATTATTGATAAAAATATTAAAACTATTTATTATGAGCAGGACTATTATGAAAAACGTTCATTAGATGTACCTTGGCCTATGGTAACCGGTTCAAAATGGGTTACCAGATATTATGCTGATTCGGATAGAACTAAATATATAAATACAATCACAGAAATAGTAGACCAAAGTTGATATGAAGAATAGAATTAAATACTACTCTATAATAAATGGTGTATATTTAATATTTAAATTAATTTTCAATTATTTATTTATTGATTCTGACGCATTAATCTTTGGATTTACCACAGTAGATATTATGTATTTCTTACCTGCTGCTACTATATTAGTAATATTATTGCTTATATATTTTATTAGTAATAAATATACTAATAGTTCGCAAAAAGAGGCTTAAGTAAAATAATGTGAGGGTTTTGAAAAGAAGTTACAATAAAATATCGTAAAGTATCAAAGACAGGGAACATAGCATAGAGTCCTCGTTATGCGGTAATGTAAACTCTATACAAGCAACCTGTCTTTTTATGAGCATAGGAAGAAGGCATTTTATTAAACTATTTGTTAATTATTTTTGGCTATAAGCGCCACTATTGAATATATCAACTACATGGTTATACAATGTACATATAAGATTTTGGAGTTGATTATCATGCGCTGTTTTAAATAATTGACACAGACCGATAGGGTCAAATTGGAAACTTTATATGAGAAGAAAGTACCAATCAAGGATATAGCAAAGATCTTAAAAGTGCATATATCCACGATATATCGTGAAATAAAGCATGGCAAATATTATAAAAAGGTTGGCAATTCTCATAAAAGAACATACAGTTCTGATCTGGCACAACAACGTCATGAAACAAAGATGCGGTCAAAGGGAGTTGCCAAGAAAATATCTAGGTATCTACGTCTTGCCCGATATATTGAAAACAAGATTGCAGATGATAAGTACAGTCCTGCAGTTGTATTGGGAGAGATCAAACGTAAGAATCTGAAGTTCCGAGAATCAATCTGTGTAACCACTTTGTATAACTATATCGATGCCGGTGTATTTGATAGAGTCACTAACAAAGATTTGATTATCAAAGGGAAAAGAAAGCGGAAATATAAGAAGGTAAAGAAGAACAAGGAAGCAAAACGGATCGTAGGAACAAGTATTGAGAAACGTCCGGAATACATCTTGACCAGAGATGAATTCGGACATTGGGAGATGGATACCGTCAAAGGAAAGAATACATCCCACAGCAGTATGCTTGTTATGACGGAAAGAAAGACCAGGAAAGAAATCATCGTCAAGTTGAAACATCATTGTGCTGAAGCCGTCGTACAAGCATTAAACAATCTTGAAAAACGATTACAAGGGAAATTCAATATACTCTTCAGAGCGATCACCTGTGACAATGGGATGGAGTTTTCCTATGCAGACAAGATATTTAATAAAGATATTTTAGATACAAAACCAGACCTGAAAATACCTCATATAAATGAACTGAATATCTGCGACATTGTTAAGAAAATAAAAGATAATTATGGAGGGAATTTATGAAATTGAAAAATGTATTTCGGCTAATTAAGGATAATGGTAGATATGTTGGTGTAATTACAATTCTTGTTATTATTCAAGCTTTGTTAGCATTCGTACTACCAATTACAGTTTCGAAGGTAATTGATGGCGATTTAGAAATCAAAAAATATCTGATTATTTTTGTGATTATCGTTGTTACACTGCTAATTAATCTACTAATCATTCAAATTAAGAAAAGTGCGATTATAAAATATAAGCAGAATATCAACATGGAAATTTTCAATAAATTAACAATGGTAGTATGTCAAAAATACAATGAAAAAGGTGCTGCATACTATATTGAGAGAATTGGTACAGCAGTATATCAGTTTGCTGATTTTATCCTTACGACAATTCCATATTATATTAAAACAATCTTAACGATTATTTTGTGCTTGGTGTTGATTGGTAAAGATAGTTTATTATTAATCGGAATACTGGGATTGTTGCTGGTAATTCAGTATAACGGATATAAAGTTCTAAATATTCAGCTATCTAAGAAAAGTAAAATACTTCAAGATGTATGTGCTTCACGCTTTGCGGATAATATTTCTATTTTTAATAACGTTGAATTTATTAAACAATTTGGTAGTTCGAGCAAAATACAAAGTATTCTAAATCAAAATGTATATGATATTCATCGTGAAACAACAGATATCAATACATATGCAGGAAATTTCTGTTATGTTTTAAATAGTATCATCGCAAATCTTCAGTATGTCATGTACTTGATATTAGCAATCTTACTTGCAAATAACAGTATAGATATGTCAATGTTCCTGTTTGATATTATGATTATTGTTATTTGTTTTGAGGCATTTAATGATTTGATGTCATTAAATGTAAATATGAAAGATGTGAATGCTTCTTTTGAATTCTTGACAAATGATATCGAAAATAATTTAGAGAGAATGGGTGGAGATGAAATTGATCATATTAGAAACATTGAATTCAAAGGAACGACAATTAAATACAAAAAGAATATCTTAATCCAAAATATAAACATGACATTTAACCAAGGAGATATTGTATTTATTTCTGGAGAAACTGGAACTGGGAAATCAAGCTTTGTAAAATCAATAATGGGTTTTGTGGATGCGGACAATATTTTCTTCAATGGAATAATTGAGCAAAAGAAAATTCTCTTATCTTCACTGCGAAAGAGAGTGGCATATATATCGCAAATGAATTCAATTTTTAATGGAACAGTAAAAGATAATATTGAATTAAATGTTGATGCAAATCAAGAATACGAAAAAATGTCATTTTTTGATAAATTTGTTGGAAAAGAAAATCTAAAGCTCACGTCTGATGGAACAAATCTATCTGGTGGTGACAAGCAGAAAATTGTATTAGGAAGATTAATTTCTAATTGTAAAGATATGGATGTTATCATCTTAGATGAAGTAACAAGTTCGATGGACACTGATACGGAGACAAAGGCTTTTGATGAAATCCTACCATTACTTAAAAATAAGATAGTATTAATTATTTCGCACAATAGAAATCTTCAACGCTATGCAAATAGAATTATAAACTTGAAAGATAAGACTATTATGTAAGTGGATAATATTGTTGTTCATTTTGATATGATTGATAATAATATCCATTAAAGAAGAACTAGAGAAAATATAGAAGTAAATGGAATAAAAGCATTTTTAACTTTATAAAAATTGAATATTTACAAAAAGAGGAAAGTTATTCGGGTCCCCAAAATCTTTGGGGGACTAGCCAACACTTTGGGGGACCACTTTGGGGGACCACCCATAAACTCAAGAGGATACTAGTTACAAAAACTAGAATCCTCTTTTTTATCATTTCTATAATGGAACATGGTTTTTTGTTTTTATGAATAGCTTTTTATTCACTAGAAATAGCTAATATAGATAGTATATCTCGTGATGAACATAATCTATTACCTGTGTATTATAAATTACAAATCTATTTGAATTTCATTTTAAATATTTAAGGTTATTATGGAAATTTAAGCGTACTATCTTACGTATATACGTACTCTTTGCCTACATATTTCAAACATACTCAGGTCATGAATAAGGATGATTCATCTTAGTAGCAATATGTTTACATAACTCATGTTCATAACAACCTCTATCAATAATATTAGAATCAGAAGATACTAGAAAGTTACATAATATGTTTATTCATATAAGTACCATATAAAAAACTTCAAATATCTTTTAGTAAAAGAAAAATGGAAAAGGGATGAAATCCACTAGGAAATCATCCCTAAATTTTTTTAAAATTACCTGTCCCCCAAAGTGGTCCCCCAAAGTTTAGTCCCCCAAAGTTTTTGG